>Ga0105239_10000074_pt1 | contig 140673 bp, 149 predicted proteins | sample KBSC44metaG_FD_92761 | JGI IMG/M metagenome (GOLD analysis project Ga0105239, IMG submission 92761) | Corn rhizosphere microbial communities from Kellogg Biological Station, Michigan, USA - KBS C4-4 metaG | ecosystem: Host-associated > Plants > Roots > Rhizosphere > Soil | place: Michigan... | reverse complement strand
CTGAAATAAAACTAAATACCCTTTTTTGATACCCTTAACTTTAATAAAACTCATAAAATATAGCTTTTTTGAATATAAGCCTATCTTTTCTTGCTCCTTTAAAGTTTACCGGACAACAGTGATATGCAAATGTGCAGATGCTTTGATGACGAAATAGGATTTTTAGATTGCTCTGCCTAATTTAGTGTCGTAAAGCAAATTTATGGTGGGAAGGATTTTTAATCCGCACATTTGCATATTCGCACATCTTTTTCCATCCGCACATCAACAATTCGCACATCATACCCATGGCCAGTCGCTTAGATAAATACCGTAAACTGCCAGTCTTTAAAAAGTCAGAAGAATTGTTTGACCTTGCTGAAGCTATTGCCGAATCGCTTAAAGAAGATGAAAGGAAAAGCCATTACGCGGCCGAGCTATTCAGTAATGCCGCTTTAATTCAAGCCAAAATTGCAGGCGCAGAGGGCGGTGGCCTGTACACCATCCGCATGCAGAATGCTGTTTTAATAAAGCTGGCCACGCAGGACATGTTTAATGCTACTGCTGTCGCGTCGATGATGAAAATTAACGAAGAGGATTACGTAGACCTGATGCGCGATAAAATAGATGAGTTCCGCATTGTGTTTAACGAATGGGTTCGTAGCTTCGACAAAACTTATGATATCCCCGACAACTGGGCCATCCGCTTTGATTGCAGCACGCCGGAGCAGGAAACGCTGGAAGAACTGATGTTTGATGAAGAGCGCTTTTTTGATGATTTTGATGAGGACGAGGAACTGGGCGATGATGATGACTTAGACGACGAGGAAAAAGGTAACGATTGATTTGATGACTTCTATTCTTTTATTAGATATTAGCTGATTGATATGATGATACTGATAGTTTAATAGACTACCATTTTATCAAACAAGCATCTGCATAATCAGCGTCATCTGCTAACATCTGCGATCAATTTTTTCTCCTCATCCCGCCGTGCCTCCTCTGTAACTATGTGGTAAAAAATCATTCCATTTATTACTAATGATATTCCACTGACACGGGTTTAAGCCGCCAATCGTTTACTTTACGGCAATTAACAATCTTACTATGGAACACAGACAATTAGGGGCATCCGGCCTGAATGTACCGGTGCTTAGCTTCGGCACAGCAACTTTTGGCGGGGGCAATGAATTTTTTAAGGCCTGGGGCGATACCCAGCTGGACGATGCCAAACGCCTGGTACACCTATGCATGGATGCTGGCGTAAATTTCTTTGATACAGCTGACGTTTATTCCCGCGGCATTGCCGAGGAAATATTAGGCAAAGCACTGGAAGGCATACGCAACCAGGTGCTGATATCAACCAAGGCAACTTTCACCATGGGAGATGGCGCGAATGATTTTGGTTCATCACGCTTTCACCTCGTTAAATCGGCAGAAGAAAGCCTGCGCAGATTAAAAACCGACTATATAGATATTTACCACATGCACGGGTTCGACGGGAATACCCCGGTAGAAGAAACCCTGCGTGCGCTGGACGACCTGGTGGGCAGCGGCAAGGTACGCTACATAGCCTGCTCCAATTTTTCGGGTTGGCATTTAATGAAGTCGCTCTCGGTATCGGAGCGCTACGGCTGGTCGAAATATATTGCACATCAAGCCTATTATTCACTGCTGAACCGCGAATTTGAGTGGGAGCTGATGCCGCTGGGTATCAACCAAAATGTAGGAACCATTGTGTGGAGCCCGCTGGCGTCCGGACAGTTGGGCGGTAAGTTCCGTCGTGGTCAGTCATTACCTAAGGAAAACCGCATGCAGCAGGGCGGCAGCCATGGCCCGGCAACCAATTACGAACATTTATATAACATAGTAGATGCGCTGGACGAGGTGGCCGAAGAAACAGGTAAAACAGTAGCACAAGTTGCACTTAATTGGGTGCTGCAAAGGCCTACGGTAACCAATATCATCATCGGCGCCCGCAACGAAGAGCAACTAAAGCAAAACCTCGCCGCAGTAGGCTGGAATCTTACCACAGAACAGGTAAAAAAGCTGGACGCCGCAAGCGACGTCGACCCGATTTATCCTTACTGGCACCAGCGCCAAAACGTAAAGCTTAACCCGCTGCCGAAATTTTATTAAGGCTTTAAAAGTATTTTTAGAGAACAGCACAGGCCGTATTTTACGACAGTTTATTTGGAAATAAACTTATTGTCGTCTGATAGGCATGGCCCATAGGGCCTACCGCTTTGTAGTAGCAAAAATTACAAATAGAATTGTGCCTCGTAGAGGCTACCCAGCTACCATACAGGTAACGAACTTCCATTTCTGCGATATGGATGGCGGTTAAAGGGTAACCTCTACGAGGTAATAAAAATTGCTTTATAATTTGCTACAAAGCGGTAGGCCCTAAGGGCCAGGAAAGCGCGATGTCAAAGAAAGTGTTTGCGTTATCTATTGATGAGTATGAACTAACCCGTAACCATATATCGTCCAACATCGTATAAAACGCCATGCTCCCCTAAAAGCAGGTGAATGAACGATAAATTAAATGATTATGGTTGCTGAACAGGTTCAAACAAAACAAGGTAAAAAAGACGCTCCGTCAATAGACAAAAGGACAAGCCTTTCGCACGAGGAGTTTATTAGCGAGTACGTAAGTAAATCGCGCCCGGTTATTTTAACGGATGCTGCAAAGGATTGGAAGGCCATGGGCAAGCTTACGCCGGAATTTTTTAAAAAGAACTACCCTGACGTTACCAAAACCATTAACGGCGTTACCTATCGCATGGACGATTTTATCGACCACATGCTGGTGGCTAATGCCGATAATAAAGCACCATACCCTTACAATTTCGACGTAAAGAAAGTATTCCCTGAACTAATGGCCGACTTTCAGCCCGAAATTATTTACGGTAATATCGACCGTATCAATCATTCGCTGATGCCGAAGAAGTTTTTGCAGGGCACTACCGTGTACGAGATATTTTTAGGCGGCAACGGCAGCAGCTTTCCGTACCTGCATTATGATGCGCTGTTTATGCATACGCAGATTACCCAGGTTTACGGCTCAAAAACTTTCATCATGTACCCGCCGGAGCAAACGCCATACATGTATCCTTACCCTGATAATCCAAAGTTCTCGCAAATAAATTTCCACGACCCGGATTACGAAAAGTTTCCGCTGTATAAAAAAGCTACCCCGATAGAAATTACTGTCGAAGAAGGCGAAACGCTGTTGTTCCCATCCGGTTGGTGGCATACAACGCGAATCACCGAGCCATGTATATCACTTGGCCGTGCACAGTTAAACGGCTATAACTGGGATAACTTTATCCGCGACCGCTATGTTAACTGGAAGAAAAAAATATCCTTCGCCGCCGCCGGGGTTTTAGTGTACGGCAAAATAGTTGGCGCTATAATGAACGCACAGGATAAGTGATTTTTTGTGATTTCACTGATTGGAATGATTACACCGGTTTTTTTGATTAGATAGTTTAGTTAAATAGTTTATGGAGTCCTTTAGCTGGTTGGCCCGGTTAAGGGATTTTTTATTTTCCGGATTACACCGATTGGAGAATGATTTCACAGATTTTTGATTACAGGATTTTTAATCTGCAGTCTTTTCTAATTTTCGTTTTTAATCGGCGTTATCAGCTACCATCAGCGATTAAAAGCACTTCAGTCTAATCGTTAAAATCAGTTAAATCCCATCCGTGAAATCATCCTCCAATCGGTGAAACGGCGTAGCCCTATTGAGTGCCTTTGAAAGCAAGCAATCACGAAAAATCACAAAAAATAACGTAGCTTTGCCTGTCATTATGACTCATAATTTGCCGTGGCGCAATTGTTGAGTATGTCGCCATACATAAAGATTATCATGTTAGAATTTATAAGTAAGCTTTTTGGAAGCAAATCTGACAGGGACGTAAAAGGCATTATGCCCATTGTTGAAAAGGTAAAAGCAGAGTTCGCTAAAATAGGCGGCTTGACAAACGATGAGCTTAGGGCTAAAACGGTTGGCTTTAAAGAAACTATCGCCACAGGGCTTGCCGATATTGATGCCCAGATAAACGACATTAAAGACCGCACCGAGAACAATCCCGATATTGACGTTGCCGAGAAGGTTGAGCTTTACACCGAATTGGATAAGCTTGAAAAAGACCGCAATAAAAAGCTCGAGGAAATATTGATGAACATTTTGCCGGAGGCATTTGCTGTGGTAAAAGAGACCGCAAAACGTTTCTCTGAAAATAAAGGTATTGAAGTTACCGCAACCCAGTTCGACCGTGATTTGGCAGCTAAAAAGTCTAACGTTGTAATACAGGGTGATAAAGCTACACACAGCAGCACCTGGATAGCTGCCGGAAACGAAGTAACCTGGAATATGGTGCATTACGATGTACAGCTGATTGGCGGTACGGTTTTGCACCAGGGTAAAATATCCGAGATGGCTACAGGTGAAGGTAAAACGTTGGTGGCAACGCTGCCTGCCTACCTGAATGCGCTTGCGGGCCAGGGTGTGCACATTGTAACTGTGAATGACTATTTGGCACGCCGTGACTCTGAATGGATGGGCCCTCTTTACGAATTCCACGGTTTATCGGTTGATTGTATCGATAAACATGAGCCGAATTCTGAAGCAAGACGCGCTGCTTACTTAGCTGATATCACTTTCGGTACCAATAACGAGTTCGGTTTTGATTACCTGCGTGACAACATGACACGTACCCCGGAAGAACTGGTACAACGAAAATTGCACTATGCGATGGTGGATGAGGTTGACTCCGTTTTAATTGACGATGCCCGTACACCTTTAATTATATCAGGCCCTATCCCCCGTGGCGATGAGCATGAATTTTATGAGCTTAAACCACGTATAGAACGTTTGGTGAATGCCCAAAAGGCTTACGTAAACTCAGCTCTTAATGAGGCAAAGAGGTTATTCGCCGAAGGCAAGACGGGTCCGGAAGAAGGTGGGTTGGCTTTAATGCGTGCCTACAGGGGTTTGCCGAAAAGCAAAGCATTAATTAAGTTTTTGAGCGAAGGTGGTAACAGGAATTTGCTGTTAAAATCTGAAAATCACTATATGCAGGACCAAAGTAAGGAAATGCATAAGGTTGATGAGGAGCTTTTCTTCATTATCGACGAAAAAAACAACCAGGTTGAGCTTGCCGAAAAAGGTATCGAATTAATTACCACATCAGGCGAGGATCCTCATTTCTTCGTGATGCCGGATGTAGGCTCTGAGATTTCAGAAATAGAAAAATCAGCATTACCTGCTGAAGACAAAGTACACCGCAAGGATGAGCTGATGCGCGATTTCTCTATCAAGTCAGAGCGTATACACTCGGTTAACCAATTGCTTAAAGCATATACGCTTTTTGAAAAAGACACCGAATACATTCTTGATGAAGGCAAGGTAAAAATTGTAGACGAGCAGACAGGCCGTGTACTTGACGGTCGCCGTTATTCTGATGGCTTGCACCAGGCAATTGAGGCAAAAGAGAATGTAAAGGTTGAGGACGCTACCCAAACCTTCGCAACCATCACCCTGCAAAACTATTTCAGGATGTACCACAAGCTCTGCGGCATGACGGGTACTGCCGTTACCGAAGCAGGTGAGTTCTGGGAAATATACAAGCTGGACGTGGTTGAAATACCAACCAATACTACTATAACCCGCGATGACCGCCAGGATTTGGTATATCGCACCGTTCGCGAAAAATATAATGCCGTTGCCGAAGAAATTGCTAACCTTACTAAAGCCGGTCGTCCGGTGCTGGTGGGTACTACCTCGGTAGAAATTTCGGAACTGGTAAGCCGTATGCTTAAGCTGCGTGGTATTAAACATAACGTATTGAACGCTAAATTGCACCAGAGGGAGGCCGACATTGTGGCCGAAGCAGGGCAAACCAGCACCGTTACCATTGCCACCAACATGGCTGGTCGTGGTACGGATATTAAATTAGGGCCAGGCGTTAAGGAAGCCGGCGGTTTAGCCATCGTTGGTACAGAGCGCCACGAATCGCGCCGCGTTGACCGTCAGTTGCGTGGTCGTGCCGGTCGCCAGGGCGACCCGGGTTCATCCCAATTCTTTGTGTCGCTCGAGGATAACCTGATGCGTTTATTCGGTTCGGAAAGAATTTCGAACCTGATGGTGAAGATGGGTATTGAAGAGGGCGAGGTAATCCAGCACTCGATGATATCAAACTCTATAGAGCGCGCGCAGAAAAAAGTAGAGGAAAATAACTTCGGTATACGTAAGCGTTTGCTGGAGTATGATGATGTAATGAACTCTCAGCGTACGGTTATCTACGCAAGGCGTAAAAACGCCTTGTTTGGCGAGCGCCTGGAAGTGGATATCAACAACACCATTTTTGATGTGGTTGAAGATGTGGTTACTGAGTACAAAGAATCAAACAATTACGAAGGCTTCACGCTGGAGATAATTCGTTTATTCTCTGTTGATGTAGAAATAGCTCACGATGATTTTACTTCGAAGAACATTAACGGGCTGGTAGATATTGCGTTTGCAAGAGTAATGGACTTTTACAAACGCAAACAACAAGCCATTGCACAGCAGGCCTACCCTGTATTAAAAGACGTTTTTGATACCCGTGGCTCGTATGTAGAGAATGTGGTCGTTCCGTTTACCGATGGTGTAAATGGTATTCAGGTTGCCGTTCCGCTAAAAAAAGCGATTGACAATAAAGGCCAGGAAGTGTTTAAATCTTTCGAGAAAAACGTTACCCTGTACCTGATTGATGACGCCTGGAAAGAGCACCTGCGCGAAATGGACGAATTGAAACAATCAGTTCAGAACGCGGTGTACGAACAAAAAGACCCGTTATTAGTTTATAAGTTCGAAGCGTTTAACCTGTTCCGCGGCATGCTGGCCAGTGTAAATAAAGATCTCGTAAGCTTCCTGTTCAGGGGCGGCATACCGGTACAACAGCAGGCTGAGGAAGTTCGCGAAGCAAGGCCGGAGCCAAAGCTCGACCTTAAGAAAATGCGTACGTCAAAACCAGAAATGGTAAGCGATTCGGGCATACCGATGATGGACACAAGCGAGCCCCAAAAAGTTATGCCGGTACGTGCCGAGCAAAAGGTTGGCAGAAATGACCCTTGCCCTTGTGGTAGCGGTAAGAAATTTAAAAACTGCCACGGCGTAGGGCAGGCGTAAATAAAATATATCGTAGCGTCATTGCGAGGAACGAAGCAACCTCTGCACAGGACAGTAAACGAACCGTTATTATCATGGTAACCTTACAGCCATATGCTCTTCGGTCCCCATGTAAATAAAGTTCCCTGACTTGCAGAGTTCAGAGATTGCTTCGTTCCTCGCAATGACGGAAATATCTGAAATCATGAAAAATGCAATATCTTATAGTAAAGCTAAACCAAGCCATATAAGGTGCTGCATTTTTTTTATGCTGATCTTTTCATCAGCAATAGCCTCCGCACAAACCCGGGGAACAGTAGAGGTAATAAAAGACCCGCTTATAGATACGCTGATGGCACGCCGAAGCAGCATAGGTGCTAAGGCCGGTGTTGCCGGGGCTGAAACAGCCGGTGGTTTCCGTGTGCAGATATTTTTCGGTTCGAGCAGGCAGGCCGCTTATGATGCCCAGGCGAAAATGAACGAGGAGTACCCTGAGCTACGCACCTACATCAGCTACATCGAGCCAAATTTTAAAGTACGCGCCGGCGATTTTCGCACCAGGCTCGAGGCGCAAAAATTGGTGGAAGAAGTGCGCCCAATGTTTACCAGCATATTCATTATTCCCGAAAAGATAAACATCCCCAAATCGGAAACCCCCAATGATTAAAGAGCAGATACAGCAGCTTTCGAAAGATATTTTTAGCGACACCGTGGCCAACCGCCGCCACCTGCATTCGCATCCCGAATTGTCTTTTAACGAGGTTAATACCTCCGCCTTTGTGGCGAGCAAGCTGGATGCATTGGGCCTCACCTATCAGCGCATGGCTGATAATGGCCTGGTTGCTTTAATTAAGGGTGAAAAACCATCAAACAACGTAGTAGCCCTCCGTGCGGATATGGACGCGCTGCCGATTACCGAAGCGAATGATGTTCCCTACAAATCGCAAAACGTTGGCGTAATGCACGCTTGCGGACATGATGCGCATACTTCATCGCTATTAGGCACCGCTAAGATATTAACCGGTTTAAAAAGCCAGTTTGGCGGTACAGTAAAGTTAATATTCCAGCCGGCTGAAGAAAAATTGCCCGGCGGAGCAAGCCTGATGATAAAAGAAGGCGTTTTGGAAAATCCAAAACCACAGGCTGTACTTGGTCAGCATGTAATGCCGTTGATTGACGCCGGCAAAGTTGGTTTTCGCGCAGGCAAATACATGGCTTCTACCGATGAACTGTATGTAACCGTTCGCGGTAAAGGCGGCCACGGTGCACAGCCCCAGCAAAACATCGACCCGGTTATTATCACCGCGCATATGCTCACCGCGCTGCAACAGGTGGTAAGCCGCTTTGCCGACCCTAAAAGTCCATCCGTACTGTCATTCGGAAAAGTGATAGCCAATGGCGCTACCAACGTTATCCCTAACGAAGTTTACCTGGAAGGTACCTTCCGCACCATGGATGAAAAATGGCGCAATGAAGCACACATCAAAATGAAAAAGCTTGCCGAAGGCCTTTGCGAAAGCATGGGCGCGACCTGCGAGTTTAACATTATGCGCGGCTACCCATTCCTGATAAACGAAGAAAAGCTAACCGCCTCCACCCGCGGTCATGCCGAAGATTACCTCGGCAAAGAAAATGTGCTCGACCTGGATATCTGGATGGCTGCCGAAGACTTTGCCTATTACTCCCAGGTCGCTGATTCCTGCTTCTACCGCCTCGGTACACGTAACGAAGCCCGCGGTATCACATCGTCAGTACATACCCCAACCTTCGACGTAGAAGAAAGCGCATTGGAGATGAGTACAGGGCTAATGGCTTATTTGGCTTTAAAGCAATTAGGTAATTAAACGTAATCTATCGCTTGTTTCCTGTAACGAAGTAAGATAGCGATAAGTATATTTATTTTAAGGGACATCAATTGCTGTGTTTCGCAGGAGCACTCTTTTGGATTTTTTTAATTCCTGGAATTTTCTTTATACTTACACTAATTACTCATATCTTCTACCTATCAATCACTAATCATTAGCCCCCCCCCCATATAATAAGATATCAGCGTCATCAGCTAAATCAGCCGGCATCCGCGCTCAAAAATCGGTGAAACGGCGTAGCCCTCTTGAGCACCTTTAAAAACAAACAACTGCGAAAAATCCTCCCCCAATCGGTGAAATCCCCAAGCAAAAAAAATAGAGCTCTGCAAAATTGCAAAGCTCTACGTTTTCATAGATAAAATGTACTGTTTTTCGGTAGATAGATATGGTGGTTAGGCAACAAACAAATTGTTTGGCGCCATGGCTAATTTTCTGCGCATAAAAAACGGGTTCCGGCCCATAAATGACTGTAAATCGTTGGCCAGCAAATTCTTCAGTTCATCGTCAAACTTCTTAATTAATTTGCTTGGGGCGGTTCTGTTATAATTTTTCATATTCGTATTTCTTTATAATAGATTTATCTATTTAGTATTTTCAGTTTTGTCGTCTTCGGTAACAGTCAAATTGTCTTTCCGGCGTTTGGCTTCTTTGTATTGCCTTAATAGTTGTTCCTTATCGCGCTCATCAGAGGGCGCTTTAGGATCGGCAGGATTTTCCCACACTTTCTCTTCGCTCTTGCGACTTTCTTTTATATCGAGTGCCATCCTGTATTGCATTTGATAAGGGTTATTCCAATTTGATGCCAAAAGCAGTTATAGTACTGGCCGATATTTTAAGCCACGCGTAATTGGCTGAAATACAGCAATGAATTTTTAAATCAAGGCTGCTATTCAGCTTAATTTGTATTACGAAGAAGTGTGTTGATTTTTAGTACACCTGTTGTAAACAGTATTCAGCAAAGTATATATTGCCCTATACGCTATACAGTTGCGGGGCTTGCTACCGTACTGCGATTGGCAAAATGTATAATAAGTGTTACCAGCGCTATCGCCCCGCCGGTTATGCATACGCCGTTCCATTGGTAGTTTTTCCATAAACCGGTTGCGACAAATGTACCGAGCGCCCCGCCTATAAAATAGGTTACCATGTAAATGGTGTTAATGCGATTACGCGCTTCGGGCCGTAACGCAAAAATTATCGACTGGTTAGATATATGTGTAGCCTGCACCCCCATATCTAACACAATTACACCGATAACCAATCCCGCAATACTGTGTGCAGAGAAATAGAAAATAATGAACGATAGCAGTACAAGTAACAGGGTGATGCCTGAAAGTTTGTAAGCGTCCATTTTATCACTAAGCCGCCCCATTAATCCTGCTGCCAGTGCGCCAAATGCGCCAACAAGGCCAAACTCGCCGGCTACGCCGCTGCCCATGTTAAAGTTTTGCTTGAGCAGGAAAACGATGGTGGTCCAGAATGCGCTAAAGCATGCGAAACAAAGCGCTCCCCGCAGGGCTGCCACCCTTAGTGCCGGTTCTTCCTTTGCAAGCTGCACAAGCGAGGACATCAATTTTTTATAGGTGCCTTTGTATTCCGGCTCCACTTCGGGCAGAAGGAAGCCAATCATTAGCCATATTAATAACATCATTGCTGCAGCAATATAATATACAGCCCTCCAGCCCCAATAAGCAGCTACATATCCGCTAAAGGTACGCGACAGTAATATACCTATTAAAAGCCCGCTCATAATAACGCCGATCTTTTTGCCGCGTTCAGCCGGTTTCGCCAAATGCGCCGCCATCGGTACCAATAATTGCGGAATCATGGACGATGCGCCAAGAAAAAAGCTGGCGGCAATCAATAAATTAATCGAGGGGGCGGTAGCAGTTATAATGAGCGATATAACTATAAAGGTAAAAACTATCAACATTAAGCGTTTGCGTTTCACCATATCAGCCAGCGGCACCAGGAAAAACATGCCCGCGGCATAACCGATTTGGGTGAGCATGGAAACCTTGCCCACTTTTGCGCGAGTAGTATGGAACGTTTTGGCGATATCTTCGAGCAAAGGCTGATTATAGTACAGATTAGCTACAACCACCGCGGTAGCGACAGTCATTATCCATAAAGTTAACGGCGTTAATTCCGGGTGAGATTTGGCCTTTGCACCGTTTGACATAGCGTTGTTTAGAAATCTTCGCAAAAATGACAAGCATTTTTAAATATGATGTTGAATGAATGCAATAATTTGAAATGAATTCTGTTTCTATGATGAGTTTGAGAATGAATTTACCGCTATATTTTCGCTGAAAATCGATAAACTTGGGATTTTAACTTAAAAGCCTCCGTTATTTTGAATTTTAACCCTAAATTATGCGATTTGTAATAAGAAATTTACTTGTAAATCGAATCAAGGGTGGTTAATTTATTTTTTCGCCTTGTTGTGCATTAATTCTTGATATTAAAATTGATTTTTGTAATTTAATTTGTTGTGTACGTCAAGATATAAGTTGTTTTTGAACAAATTATTCATTAATAATCACATATAAATGAATTTTAGCAAAAATTAACGCCATTATTTGATAAATTTTTCAAAAAATATTTCTTTTTATGGAAAATGTCATTATTTTTGAAGTGTTGAAAGCAAAGTGACTAATTTCTTTACAAAATAATTACAAATAATTTCAACAGATATAAAAAGATAGTGTTACTTTTACACCATCAAAATATTAAAAAAGTCTTCTCATAATTTAGGTTTATAATTGGTTAGTAAAGGCCCCTGCCCATCAGGGGCTTTACTTTTTTATATACCTGTCATTGTAAAGTGCCCGGCCGGCACAATTAATAGATTTAATCGATTGGTTTGAATAAATTATAAAATCTTAGGCTTTTCTGCAGCTTTTCCAAACCGGTAACCAAGGAAAATTTCATGGGTGGCGGCATTAAAGTTTCCGAGGTTTTCAGGGGATGTTCCCGACTGGTAGCTGTAGCCAATTTGAAAAGGATTAATATTCAGGGTTAAAATGCCGGCCATTTCTTTATTGGTGCGGTAATCTATCCCTATCCCCACAATTCTTTTCGTATAAAGCGTTAACGAAACGTCGGCAATAACAGGTATCCCTTTTGAATACGACGCCAACCCTGCCGTTTTCAGCTGAAAGTCATCTCCCAGCTCAGTTAACAATGCCCCCGAAAAATAATAAGTGTTTCTAAAATCGATAGGGTCCTGCGCCGAGGCCACACCCAGGCGCCTGATAGTTAATTCGGGTACTGATAAACCTAAATAAAACCAATCGCTGTAATATATCACACCAAAGCCCACATTGGGTTTTGTGGATTTAATATCGTTCCTGAATACCGGGTCGCCATCGCCATCAAGCTGCGAGTAATTGGCGACATAATTTCTTACCCCCGCATTAATTGACACACCTATAAAGTTTTTTGTTCCCACCTGTATCGACTTGGCAAAGAAAGCATTTGCTTCGGTTTGGTGCTCAATCGCAAATTTGTCATAAAGTACCATCAGCCCGGCTTTACTGTTGATGGATTCGAGCGGCAGATTCCCATTTAATTCATATGATTTTGGCGCCCCGTCAACACCCAGCCATTGCTGCCGCGTCGCCGAGTTAATTGCGCCGGCATCGTCTAATAACGAATAGGCAGGGTTAACCGGCGTAAGGTTATTCATGAATTGAGTAAACGTAAATTGCTGTGTTTGGGCTTTTGCTTGTATTGCTGGTATCGAAAATAAAAGCGCAAGTGTAATAATCCGTATATTTTTTAAACTCGTTGTTTTTGTCCGCATCAGGAATATGGATAGTTTAGATTTAATTAAATCGTAAAACGAAGTAGCCCACTTTACGGGTCGTTTTATTGTTGACGGTAATTTCGATAGCGTAAAAATAGGTGCCGGCCTGTTGCATCAATCCTGTTTTATTAGAGTGTCCGTCAAATACGTGCGTAAGGTTATCATACCCGTCTACCTGGAAAACTACAACACCGTTACGGTTATAAATGGAGACTGTATTTGCCTTAAAAGCCTCAATGCCGTCTATCGTCATAAAGTCGTTAAACCCGTCGCCATTGGGTGATACTTCTTTATGCACATGCAGGTTATCGCCGTTAGCGTCAATTATATTTACAATTTGAGAAGCATGTGCAGGTTGATAGTTGGCGTCGCCCGCTTGCGATGCCGTTATTACTACTGTTCCGGCTTTAACCGAGTTAAAACGGGTGCCGGCTACGTTGGCAATTTGCGTGTCCGATACCGAAAAAATAACCGGTAACCCCGAGCTTGCCGTAACGCTGGCAAGGTTGTAATGGGTTCCGGTAAACTGGTCGGGTATCGGGTCGAAAGTAATTGTTTGAAAAGCTTTGTCAACCTCGAGGTTTTGAGTTTTCGAAGGCAATACAGGGTATTTGCTGTTTGGTGCGATGGTGGCCGTTATATTGACTGTTCCAACACCCACTATATGTATTTTCCCATCCACTACAGTGGCTACAGCCGGGTTATCGCTGGTATAAATTATTGCTTCACCATCGCTGGCGGTTGCTCCCGGATCAAAATCAGGGGCTCCATAATTTTTTGTCAGCAGGGGATTAAAGGTAATGACCGGTGCAGTTTCCTGGACGGTAAGTGTTCCGTTTATATAAGTGACATCGTAATTAGACGAAGTTGCCCCACCGGGGATGATGGAGTAGGTGCCTGCCGGAGATGTTACGGTTGCCGTAGTAGTTGCTGACGGCAGTGTGTTTAAACTACCTTCAGAGTCGCCATTTACAAACCCGGCATATTTGAATGTGAATACAGGGTTAACGTCCCCCACTGCCCTGTTTTTATCTGCCGCAGTAATGGTTAAGTTCGCTTTGGTTATTTTGCTTTCGATGGCTGCAATGCTGATGTCGGCAGCGCCGGGGCTGCTTAAGGTTACTTTCCCGGAATACATGCCTGCGGGCGCAGTTGCCGCAAGGCGCACATATACGGTCGTGGGCGCGATAGTTCCCGAAGTTCCGACGGAGATAGTCTCCCGGAAGGTTTTATTATCTGCACTAACTTCAAACCCTGCGGGCGGCGTCACCAGGATCCCGGACGTCATATTTTCGCCGGAAACCGAAAAGCTGGCCGATTGTGATGCTGTACCATAAATAGTATTAAGAGCGGATAACGGCCCCGTAGCGCTAATTACCGCACCTGTAGTTGAAGAAGGATTAACAGTAATAGTAAAACTAACAGGCTGCCCCGGGCAACCGCCGCCGCCCGAAATAAAATTCCCAAATGAGTCTGCAACGCCAATCTGGCCTTCGGGGCTGGTGTAAATTAAAGTGTTTGTTGCGGTATTGATGATAGAGAAATTGCTCGAATAATTATTGATAACATACAATTTGCTGCCATCAGGGGTTAACGAAATACCAGACGGCCCATTTTTTACAGGGACTGTAGCGATTATCGTGTTAGTGGCGGTATTGATAACCGAAACGGTGTTAGCTTCCAGGTTGGATACGTACACCCTACTCCCATCAGAATTGATAATAACGCTATATGGCCCTTTATCAACCGGTATCCGTGCAGTTGCTGTATTTGTACTGGTATTGAAAACAGTTACGATATTGTTACCACACGTGTATACACGTTTACCGTCAGGACTAACGCATAAGCCAAAAGGAAGATTTCCTATTTCGATCGTCGATAATATTGTATTATCTGCCGTGTTAATAACAGATATACTGTTTGACATGGTGCTGGAATTAGCCACATAAAGCCTGGTGCCATCAGGACTTACGGCAATACCCTGGGGACTACGGCCGACAGCAATAGTTGCAATATTTGCGTTGATTGATGTATTAATTACAGAGACATCGTTAGATGCGTAGTTGGCTACGTAAACCCGGCTGCCATCGGGACTTACGCATACGCCCCTTGGGTTTGTGCCCACATTAATAGTAGCTAAAACTGTTTGTGTTGCGGTATTGACAACCGATAAATTCTGCGAATATTCATTCGTAACGTAGACACGGCTTCCATCCGGACTCACCGCAACGCCGGCGGGCCCGTTGCCCAGCCTTATCTTTGTTATTTTTTCGTTGGTCCGTATGTCAACAAGCCATACGCCACCATCAGGACTGCCATCTGCGATATAGGCAATCGAGGGGCTGTCAGAGAACAAAGAAGCAGTAATTGTTGCTGTTATAGGGCTACCGCTATTATTGATTGCCTTAAATGCAGCAATGTTACCGGTGCCGCTTGCCGGCAAACCAATAGCCGGATTATCGTTTAACCACGATACGCCTGCGCCGTTTGCAGTAAAGTTAACAGGTACAGTGTTGGCCCCGGTCTTAACAGTTTGATTTGAAACAGGGCTGAGGGTGGCTGATTGTTTGATACTCGCGGTTAATGCTGCATTCTGGCTGGCTGCGCCGGCAGCCGTCAGTACTGCATTCCCGGCAATATTACCTGGAGCATTGGCAGCGGCCGAACGCGCATAAACCGTAATAGCTGTAACTGTACCCGCTTTCGGGCTTAGCGTTATTTTGTTAGCGTAGCCACTGCCGGCATTAACCGATAATTCGAACCCTTTGGGAGCAGTTATGGTAATATCGCCGCTTAAGCCGGTGCCGGATACCGTAAATTTTTGGATGTTGGGGTTTGATGAAGGGGTGCCCGCACATGCGGAGATAACGCCGGAAACGGGACCTGCCGAAATAACTGCCTGGGTGGCAGCCTTTGAAACAGTGCTTAATACCGATGGTAGATTAATGCTTGTTGCGCCGTTACTGCTCAAAACAATATCGCCCGAATAATTGCCCACATCATCCGAAGCCGCCAGCCTTAAGTACACGGTTGTAGCTACAACATTGCCTGTGGTGCCAACAGTTACGGTTTTATCAAACGTAATGTTGTCTGTACTCACTTCAAATCCCGCAGGTGGGCTTACCAAAATGCCGCTTTTCAGGTTAGTGCCGCCTACCGAAAAAGTGGTCGGCTCGGACGGTACGCCCTGCACCGTAGAAACTGCTGCAAGGCTTCCGGAAGTTGTAATAACGGACCCGGTAACCACCGAACCAGGATTGACTGTAATAGTAAAAGTTACCGGCAGGCCGCCGCAACCATTTCCTCCGGACACGAAATTGCCGCTGGAGAAAGGGGTGCCCGCTACCGGTATGGTCGCGACTATTTTGTCGTCGGCAGTAGTGATTATAGAAACTGTATTTGTAAACTGGTTGGGCAGGTAAAGCTTTTTACCGTCGGGACTTATTGATACGCTCTGCGGGCCAATCAGGCCGGTACCCAATGAAATAGTATTCAGGATGGTATTGGTGTAAGCATCTATAACGGTAACCTTGCCGAAAGTCTCATCCGACACGTACACTTTTTGTCCATCCGGACTAACAACAATACCGTTCAGACTGCCTATACTATTTATCTTTATGGTTGCAACAACCTTTGGCTGGTTTGTGTCGATAACAGTAACGTTGTCACTTCCATCAGTGGCGTATACCCTTCTGCCATCAGGACTTATAGCGAGCGAAAGAACACCATATGGAACACCGACTTCGTGAATTTCAGTTCCATTAGCAGTGTTAATAACCCAGACTGTTCCATCTTTATAGTTAGATACATACAGGCTCTTTCCGTCCGGGCTTATTGCTATTCCCAACGGAGATTGGCCTACAAGTACGGTTTGGGCTATGGTGTTGCTTGCAGTATTAATAACTGAAACCGAATTTGACTCGCTGTTGGCAACGTAAACGAATTTTCCATCAGGGCTTACACATATGGCATGCGGGCTGGTTCCGACTTTAATTGTGGCAATCACCGTATTGGTTGCGGTATTTATTGCCGAAACTGTTCCGTCTTTATTGTTAGCCACATATACCCGGCTTGCATCAGGGCTTAAAGCCACGCCGCCCGGACCGATACCTACCTTAATCTTCGTGGTGATCTCGTTGGTAGTGGTATTAATAACCGTTAAATTATCAAAATCAGGCGTAGCTATGTACGCAAAGCCTGTCGGGTCAACAGGTGTTGCGGTAATAGTTGCGGTGATAGGCGAATTGCTATTGTTTACGGCCTTAAATGAAGCTATATCGCCGGTTCCGCTGGCGGCGAGGCCTATCCCCGGCGTATTATTAACCCATTTATAAGAACCTGCGTTACCGCTAAAATTAACGGTTGCCGTTGAGCTACCGTTACTAACCGCCTGGTTGGGCACACCATCAATTTTGAGCACGGCCCTAATCATGCCGGAGACCGGCACTACTTTATTATCTGCACCATTTGAGGTTAGCGTAATATTACCGGCTAAAAAACCAACGGAGGCTGTTTTTGCCGATCTAACATATATAGTGGTAGTAGCCAGCACCCCACCTGTTTGCGGAAGTGTAATGCCATTTGTATAAACGCCATTAGGGGCAGGCGAAATTTCGAACCCGGCGGGCGCCTGCATAATTATGTTGGCATTTAAGCTGCTGCCCGATACGGTAAATTGCAGCACCGACGGGCTAACAGATGCAGAACCGGAGCAGGCAGTTATGCTGCCGTTTGTACTGCCTGTTGTAATAACTGGTTGTTTTGGGTTACCCCTTATAAATGTGCCGAGCGCAAAGGGGCCGGTACCCACATTAATAGTTTTAGCGATATTACCCGTGATGGTATTATATACCGTAACCGTATTGGCCAGCCGGTTTAGCACATATAGCAGGCTGCCATCCTGCGAGAGCGATAGTCCGCTTGGGCGTTTGCCGGCATTGATAGTGTTTATTATTGTATTGCTGCCGGTGCTGATAACGGATACCGTATTTGCCAGTTCATTGGCAACATAAAGTAGCGTCCCATCCGTATTCATAGCCAATGCAGACGGGTTTGAATCTACCGCTATGGTATTTACCACATAGCCCGTGAGGTAATTTATAAGAGTTAAGTTATTTGACTGCGAGTTGGCAACATAAGCAAATTTACCATCGGGTGTAACCGCGATGGCGACTGGAGCCTTACCGGCATTAAAGTTAGATGTGTAGCCATCGTCACCGCTAAGGATCTTAATATTATCGCCCGCATTATCGGCAACGTAAACCAGGTTGTACTTTGCGCTATACGTTACACCAAGGGGATTAGTGCCTACATTATATGTGCCGGTTATAGCATCGGTATAAAGACTTATAAAAAGTACCTTATTCCCACCCAGGTTATCATTGGCCACAAACAATTTGTCGTTAAGGTAATTCACAGCAATTCCCGTTGGGCCTATACCTGCCGGGATGGTTCTCTTTACTGTATTGGTAGCGGCATCTATAACCGAAATATTATTCGAATCGTGATTGGTTACATAAATCAAATCACCAAACGGACTTATTGCAATACCCAATGGCTGTTTACCCACGCTTATAGTAGTTACAACCAGGTTGGTAGCCATATCAATTACTGATACGCTGTTTGAGTTTTGATTTAAAATATAAGCATAACCCGAAGCAGCATCGGTAACCTGGGTATTGGGCTTCGCATCCGGCGAAAAGAATGGCTTTCCCGAAACCTTAAAGGCCAATAAAAAAAGGCAAATAATAAGGACTTTGGTAAGAATGGTAAAGGTTTTATGCATATAGCGATGTCGTGATAGTTTAGGGCATGAGTAATAACGTAAAAAATAGTTCAAACAGCCCCTGCCCAAATGTAATTTAAATAATCAGCCTGATATAACGTTTTACGAAAATTTTTAACAAGGGTTTTATCAGCAAACGTCCATAATTTGAAGACGGTAGCAAGTGCTGACTCCTGCATCAAATTGTAGAGAAACTCCCCGATATTTTAACTTAGTTAATTTTTTAAACTGTTGATTATCAGCAACAATATAATTTTTTACCGCTTTGGCATCAATATGTATAACTATGATGTAACAAATTGAGAAACCCATGAAAAAATTAATTAGTATGATTGCTTTAGCAGCAATCTCATTTGGAAGTGTATATGCACACGCAACAGTTAGCAAAGCAAATGTAATGCAAACTGATACCAGCAAAAAGAAAAACAAACCGATGAAGAAGGACACCGTCATCAAGAAGAAAAAAGACTCTACCCTTGTAAAACAAAAATAACCCTCTTATTATTATCAATAAAGCCGCACGGAGCTCAGCGCCGTGCGGCTTTTTATTTTTCACACAGGCCTTACCTGCAATTCTTTTTCTGTTTAAGCGTTATCACGTTAATTGTTAATTTTATGCCATGAAATCATTTGCGTTAATCCCGATTTTTACAATACTGCTTTCAATTGGCTGCATGGCCCAGAAGAAGATTGCCGCGAAGGATGCTGTAAACCATAAAGGGGAAACGCTGATGATTTGCGATAAGGTTTTTAATACTGAAGTGTCGAAAGCAGAAAACACCACGCTGCTTTATGTAGGTAGTGATGATAGCCGTTACCTTACCGTTTTGGTTAAGGGGCCCGAGCATCCCAAATTTAACTGGCATCCTGAGCGTGATTTTAAAGGCCGCAAGATTTGTGTGACCGGTAAAATTGTCGACTATAATGGCAAGCCCGCTATATATGTTACCGAAGCAGCGCAGCTAAAGCCTGATAATGAATGATATTCAACGTAAGCGGGGTTGTAATTCCTGGCGAAATACAGCTCGCCCAAAAAAAATTTGGATATTAAAACTTAAATAGCTTATCTTCGTTTTACACTAAAAGCAAGACTATGTAGGCGTCGCCGATATAGTCTTGTTTGTTTATACAGAAAGCCGATGCGTCCTTCTTAAAAATGGGAGGGCGGTTTTTTTCGGCGAAGGATTGGAAATTATTATACAGAATTTAATTTGTGCGTTATGGCTGAAGTAGCTTATTATACCAAAGAAGGTTTAGAAAATTTAAAGAAGGAATTACACGAGCTTAAAACCATAGGCCGTACCAACATCAGCAAGGCTATTGCCGAGGCGCGTGATAAAGGAGATTTATCTGAAAATGCAGAATACGATGCAGCGAAAGAAGCGCAGGGGTTGCACGAAGCAAAAATTGCCAAGATGGGCGAAATGCTGGCCAATGCCCGTTTACTGGACGAATCAAAACTGGATGCGTCGAAAGTATTGGCTTTGTCGGTAGTGAAGATCAAAAATGTTAAAAACGGCGCTACCATGTCGTACCAATTGGTATCCGAAAGTGAGGCCGACTTTAAATCAGGCAAAATATCTGTAACATCGCCTATAGCAAAAGGATTGCTTGGCAAAAAGGTAGGCGAAATTGCTGAAATAAATGTACCCGCCGGCAAAATGGAATTTGAGGTACTGGAGATATCAAGATAAGTCCGAAAAGTTGGGAAAGTCTGTAATTCCGGCCGCCTTAATAGTGGCGCAAAGGAACAGCAGGCTTTCCCCTGCTTAATCAATCACCAACTTAATCAATCAACGTATGACCATCTTCTCCAAAATCGTAACAGGCGAAATTCCTGCCTATAAGGTAGCTGAAACCATAGATTACCTGGCATTCCTGGATATTAATCCGCTTGCCGAAGGGCATGTATTGGTTATCCCCAAAAAAGAAGTCGATTACATATTTGACATGGAGGACGACCTGTATGCCGGCCTGCAAATTTTTGCCAAGATTATTGCAACCGGCCTAAAAAAAGCAGTTCCCTGTAAACGCATTGGTGTAGCTGTTATCGGCCTCGAAGTACCTCACACGCATATCCACCTCATCCCTATGAACCGCGTGGACGATTTAAACTTTGCCCGCCCGAAATTGAGTTTTACCCCTGAGCAATTAGAGGCCACCGCGGAGAAGATACGGGAAGCACTGAAGGGATAATGGATTTGAAGATTTGGCGATGTGTTGATTTGAAAATGAAAGCTAATCTTTAAATCATCTAATTTTCAAATCTTCAAATAACTCACACCACCCTTCCCTTATTATCCTTTACAAAAGTATCCCAGCCTGAATAAGATTTTTTAGAGCCGCCGCTTTTGCCGGTTGGGACACGTTGAAATGAGTGACAAACCGCTACCGCAAGTCCATCAGTTGCATCAAGAAAATCGGGCGTTTCGGTAAATTTTAATAGCGTTTGCAGCATTGCGGCAACCTGCTCTTTAGCTGCGTTACCGTTGCCGGTGATGGATTGTTTTATTTTGCGGGGGGCGTATTCGGTTATATCCAGGTTACGCGATAGGGCAGCTGCTATGGCCATCCCTTGCGCCCTGCCAAGTTTGAGCATCACCTGTATGTTTTTACCGTAAAACGGCGCTTCGATAGCCAGGCAATCCGGGTTGTAATTATCTATAAGGGCGACGGTCTTTTCGAAGATGCGCTGTAGCTTCAGCATGTGGTCGTCTATTTTTTCCATCTTCACCACGCCAAGGCTTATCAGCTCAATTTTATTGCCCACTTCCTTTATCAGTCCGTAACCCATTACCGCAGTACCCGGATCGATACCTAATATTATGCGTTCTTTTTGCAGCGAGATGGGTTTATTAATAGAAGATGGACTATCGGGCATTGAAAGTAGCGTTTGGTTCAAAGATACGGACAAAAACAGTTGCTGGAACGGATGATGAGAAAATTCAAAGTGCAGCCTTTTACTGCCACTCACCACTGCTACTGACTACCCGCTTTCCCCTCTTGCTAATCGAAATTAGTTTCATAGCTTTGAGCAAATTATGAGCAAAACCTTTAATCGTCCTATTCGTGTTTTGGTGGCTAAAGTGGGCCTCGACGGGCACGACCGCGGTGCACGTATCATTGCCACCAGTCTGCGCGATGCGGGTATGGAAGTTATTTACACCGGCCTGCGCCAAACTCCCGAAATGGTGGTGAACACCGCCTTGCAGGAGGATGTCGATGCTATTGGCATCTCCATACTTTCAGGTGCGCACATGACCGTTTTTCCCAAAATCATCAACCTCATCAAAGAAAAGAAAATGGATGATGTGCTGGTTACCGGCGGTGGCATTATCCCGCAGGATGATATGGCTGAGCTAAAAAAAATTGGCGTAGGTGAATTGTTTCCCCCTGGCACCAGTACGCAGGACATTGTTAAATATATTACCGATTGGGTGCATCAGCACCGTAATTTTTAAGTCGCAAATACTATGTCGTTCCAGAATTTATTAATCGAGCATAAAGATCGTATTCAATATATTATCATCAACCGCGAAAGCAAGCTGAACGCCCTGAATAAGGATACGCTTGCCGAGTTACATATTGCACTAAGCGACGCTTTTAGCAATTCTGCAGTTGGTGGTATAATCATCACCGGGGCAGGGCAAAAGGCTTTTGTTGCCGGTGCGGATATCTCCGAATTTGCCGGCCTTGATGTTAATGGCGGCCAGGCATTGGCAAAACTGGGGCACGATACTGTTTTCAACTTAATTGAAAACGGCAATAAGCCTGTTATTGCCGCGGTGAATGGTTTTGCTTTAGGCGGCGGTCTTGAATTGGCCATGGCTTGTCACATCCGCATAGCGTCTGACAATGCCAAAATGGGTCTACCCGAAGTTACACTTGGCTTGATGCCGGGCTATGGTGGCACCCAGCGCCTTACACAACTGGTGGGCAAAGGAAAGGCGCTGGAAATGATAATGACTGCCGATATGATTACCGCTGACGAAGCTCACCGCCTCGGCTTGGTTAATCACGTTGTAAGCCAGGAGGAGTTATTGCCGCAGACTGAAGAATTATTAAATAAAATATTATCCCGTGCTCCCCTGGCGCTTGCTGCAGCCATAAAAGCGGTAAATGCAGGTCTTCGCAACGACCAAAATGGTTTCGAAACAGAGATAGAAGAATTTGGAAAATGCTTCGGAACCGGCGACTTTAAAGAGGGCGTCTCGGCCTTCCTCGAAAAACGGAAACCCGTTTTTAAGGGTAACTAAGCGACTTTTTTGACACAATCCTGACTAAATAGAAAAATTAGTCAAAATTAATTCATTGTTAATCAAACGATTGAATAATCGTGACAATTCAATGAAAAAACTGTAATGATTTGTGCTGTTACTTTGCCCTGTGTTTATAAAAACACAACAATTTAATAACATATTTGATATGAAAAGTACATTAAAAATTTCAGCCTTAGTTTTAGCTTTTGCCGGATTAACCCTTGGCGCAAAAGCACAAACTGCAACAAAAACAACTACCTCAACATCTTCTTCATCTAACGGAGTAATCCTTAGCATAGGCGCTGACGCCGGTATCCCGACAGGCAACCTTTCTAACGCTTACAACTTTACCATCGGTGGTTCGGTACAAGCCGATATCCCGGTTGCGCAGAATTTGTTTGTTACCATTAATGCCGGTTACAACAGCATCCAGGGTAAAAACAACTACACTATCGCAACTCCAAATGGACAGATAAGCGGCGACGTAACCAACATCCAGTTACTGCCAGTTAAAGCCGGTTTAAAATACTTTGTAGTGCCTCATCTGTATGTACAGGGCGAAGCAGGTGCTGCATTCCTTTTAAATAAAAAAGATTTAGGCTTTGATAAATCAGCTGCGTTTGTTTACGCTCCGCAGGTTGGTTACCAGTTCCCTGTTGGTGCTAAAAACTTCTTCGATGCCGGTGTAAGGTTTGAGTCATCAACTAAATTTGTAACAGGTGTTGACGATAGCAAAGTAAACTTCTTCGGTCTGCGCGTTGCGTACGCTTTCGGACTGTAATTTTTAGAGTCAAGAATCAAGATTCAAGAGTCAAGACAGAAAGTAGCATACGAACTATTTCAAATCTTGGTTCTTGACTCTTGATTCCTGGTTCTTCTCCGCCCTATATCTACTAAAAAACACAAGAGGCTCCGTGCCTCTTTTTTTGTTTATATAACTTTTTAGTTGTGTTAAACGTATGATGGGATTAAATTTATAAATTAGCGGATGAGCATGTTAATCAACATGTAAAAAAGGCCGCTTACTAGTCAACCGAAATTGCTTTATGAAGAAAATTCTCATCATTGATGATGAAGTTAACGTTGCGTTACTGCTATCGAAATTTTTAACGCGCAATGGCTTTGATGTTACTACCGCCTCTACCGGGACAATAGGCATGGAGTACCTGAAAAATGGCAACTTTAACCTTGTGCTATGCGATTTCAGGCTGGAAGACACCGATGGCCGCGAAATGCTTAAGAATATCAAGACGCAATATCCAAAAACCGGGGTAATTATTATTACGGGTTATTCGGATATTAAGATGGCCGTGGAGCTGATAAAGATGGGCGCGTATGACTACATCACTAAACCTTTATATCCCGACGAGATATTAAACACCATTACCAAGGCTATTGAAACGCACCACGCCCTGGTTGAAGATAAGGAAACAGAGAAGGCCACTTACGATAAACAGACCACTTCGAGCCGCGAAACCAAGAAGCAAGCCTTCAGTAATGAATTTGTTACAGGAACCAGTAAAGTGTCGAAAGAGCTTTCCCGGCAGATAGAACTTGTAGCGCCAACCAACTATAGCGTTATCATTATGGGTGAGAGTGGCACCGGTAAAGAATCGGTCGCCAAGAGCATTCACCTCAACAGCCCGCGTTATAACCAGCCATTTGTGGCGATGGACTGCGGCTCTTTAACCAAAGAGCTAGCCGCCTCCGAATTTTTCGGGCACGAAAAAGGTTCGTTTACGGGCGCTTTGTATACCAAGATTGGTCACTTTGAAATGGCTAACGGCGGAACTTTGTTTTTGGATGAGGTGGGTAATCTTTCCTACGAGATACAAGCCGCATTGTTAAGAACAGTACAGGAGCGAAAAGTTAAGAGAATAGGCAGCACCAAGGAAATTAACCTGGATGTACGCATAATTATAGCTACCAACGAAAACCTGCAGGATAGCATACAAAAAGGACGCTTCAGGGAAGATTTGTATCACCGCTTTAACGAGTTCGGCATATATATACCGCCGCTGCGTGAGCGCGGGGGCGATATTATGCTGCTTGCCGACCATTTTCTCAGAATCGCCAACCAGGAACTGGGGCGCAGCGTAACGTCTTTCTCGCCGGAAGTGGTAGAAAGCTTTATGAACTATCGCTGGCAGGGCAATATCCGCGAGATGAAAAACGTGGTTCGCCGTGCAACGCTGCTTACCGAAGGCAACGAAATAATGATGAAAGCACTGCCGCTGGAGATATCAAACTTCAGGCAGCCGGTATATGATTATTCACCAGTTGCCGAAATGCAGGAAATTAAGGAAAATAGGCACGATTTAAAGAATGCCGCACTTGAAGCAGAGTACGAAACTATACTGAAAGTTTTACGTGAAGTTAACTTTAATAAAACCCGGGCCGCCGAAATATTAAACATCGACCGCAAAACTTTGTATAATAAGATGAAGGCCATTAATATTAAGTAATATGAAGGATGCTGCAAAAACCGAAAAGAAGCCGGTAAGCAATGCCAAACAGTCGTTGCGGGCTTTAAAGCATGATGTGAAGAATCAGCTTTCAAATATCTTATTGGCCATTGAGCAGTTGCGTTACGAAATACCGGAGCCGACCGAAGATTGTGTATTTTATCTCGATTCTATTTCATTGAGTTCAGCGAAGATTGATACCCTTTTAAAAGAGGTTGATTGAGGGAGTCCAAAAAGTCCAAAGTCTGAAAGGCGCTGCAATTGTTCGTAAATAATAACATTTCAACTTTCTAACATTACACCTTCCAACAATATTATCCTTCCCTCAAAACAATTTCAATAACTTGCGTTATATAGGTATTATTAAGCCTTAATGTCAGTTTTTAACTATAAACAACGCAATAATATCATACTAACGGCCATTGTAATACTTGGCTGTTTTTTAATTTATGCGTTAAGCAGCCTGTTTAGCGCTATACTTGGGGCCATCGTCTTTTTTACAATTTTTCGCCCCGTTTACCTGCACTTTACTGAAACAAAGGGCTGGAACAAAACCCTGGTTGCCCTGCTTATTATATTCACGTCCCTTATCGTTATCATTATCCCGATGATGAGCCTGAGCATTATGGTGGTAGGTAAAATTGCTGGCATCAATAAGGAAACCTTTAATTTGCAGGAATGGGTCGGCAAAATAGACGACTACGCGGGTTATAATTTTAATCAACCCCATTTAGCCGAAAATACGCTGCAAAAGCTTGGCGCTTATGCCACAGAGCTTTTTCCATCCATATTAGGCAGCGCGGCTAATATCTTACTGACATTGCTGGTGATGTATTTTTTAATGTATTTTATGTTTACACAAATACATCAGTTTGAAGCCGCAGTGCTAAAGTATGCCCCTTTCCGCGAGCAGCACGCCATAAAATTTGCAGTTGCATTGCGCAATGCAACTTACTCCAACGTTCTGGGGCAGGGTCTGATAGCCGTAGTCCAGGGCACGCTGCTTAGTATGGGCTTCTATGCGTTCGGGCTGCCGGATGCTATTTTTTGGGGTGTGATAGGGGTATTTATATCGTTTTTGCCCGTTGTAGGTGCCCCTACATTAACCATTCCATTTGGCATTATTTTAATTGCCGGCGGCCACACTTTAAAGGGCATTTCGCTGATGGCGTTCGGGCTGCTGTTTATTGGCAATATAGATAACGTTTTAAGAGTAATTATCAATCGCAGGGTCGGCAATACGCATCCTATAATATCCATTATCGGTGTATTTATAGGCATCCCCTTATTCGGCATATTAGGGTTAGTGTTCGGGCCCTTACTGTTATCGTATTTTTTATTATTATTGGAAATATATGAAACCAACCGCCTGGCCGCCGACAGGCTTGAACGTATACGAACCGGGCCGGGGGAGTAGTTTTACTGGTTCATAGTTGATAGTTCATAGCCGAAAAAACGCTATTTAGCTTATGGTTAATGGTTCATAGTTCATAGCCGAAAAAATAAACTAAATTTGTGTTTAATACCATGAAAAAGTAACTAATGGCTAAGTTTAGCGTCTATGAGCCATAGGCAAAATGCAGCTGCCATGAACTATGAACCATGAACTAAAAACAAATAATCAAAACAATTATTCAACTTCAAAATTTATAGTATATGACCGATAACTCAAAAGTAATTGTCGCTTTGCTGGTAGGTGTAGCGGCAGGAGCAGCTTTAGGTATTCTATTTGCGCCTGATAAAGGTACTGAGACACGTGATAAGCTGTCAGAATCATTAAAAAGCCTGGGCGATTCAATAAAGGAAACCGCCTCGGCTGAAATTGAGAACCTGATTAACCTTAAAGATAAGGTTGTAAGTAACGTTAAATCGAAGATTAACGGCGCTGAAGAAGAATACCAGGACGATTTGGAACACGCATAAATTAGTCATAAGTCGGAAGTCTTGAGTCGTTAGTCATTGTGGCTGCGCGGACTCAAGACTCCCGGCTCGGGACTTAAGATTAAACAAAAAATGGCAGACGAAAAAGAGACCCCTCCACAACCCATTCTTGACCAGCTTAGAGACTATGCCGAAACACGCATAAAACTGGCAAAATACCAGGCTATTGAAGGCGGTACCTCTATTGCAGCAAGCCTCATTGCCGACGTTGTCGTTGTGATGAGTATGGTGCTGGCTTTCATATTTGCCAGTTTTACCCTTGCATTTTATTTGGGCAGCCTGTTTGGTGCCGATTGGATGGGCTTTGGCTGCGTGGCCATCATTTACCTTATAATTGCACTGGCTATCAAGTTCAACAAGCGCGCAATCGAAAAACCAATCGTTAACGCCTTTATCCAGAAGATTTTTAAAAACTAAAATATAGATGGACTTACCTGTACGGAATATAAGCGATTTAAGGAGCGAGATTTTAAGGCTTAAAGATGCGGAACGCGAGCAAAGCATAGCCATCGGTGAACGATTTAAAAATTTCTCGTCGACTATATCGACATTGGGCACCTTATTCCCGCGTTCGCTTACCCCGGAAGGTAAAAGCACCAGCTTCTTCGATCAGGATTTAGTTGGATTGATATCGCGCTTTTTACTTCCATTTACACTTAATAAAACCATTTTCCGTAATTCCGGCTTTTTAGTTAAAACCCTTGTCGGCTTGGTATCTCAAAAGGCATCACACTTTATTTCTGAAGATTCGGTTGTTGGCTTATGGGATAAAGTGAGAGGACTCTTCAACAAAAAGGAGAAAAAAGGAGAAAATATTTCTGACGAAAAGGGCATTCCGCCGCTGAGCGAGAGTTATTGAGATTTTCTGTAAAGGCGCGATACCTGCGTCTCTTGCTACTTTTAATTCATGAACTCAATATAGATGGCTTATTTGCTTGTAGCCAAAAGGATGTCGGCAGAAATACCTAAAAAGCTATGCAAACCTCTAACCATTTTTAACGTCAATTCCTTTTTTCCTGATAAAACCTGAGATACATAACCTTTTGAACCAATAATAGGTTCAAGGTCTTTCTGTTTAAGCCCTTTTTCTTCAAGTCTTAATTTGATTACTTCAATCGGGTCTGGGTCAGGAATATGATAATGTTTGTCTTCATAGTCTTTTACCAGTAGCAATAATAAATCTAACTCATCCCCTTCAGGTGTGTTTTCATCGGCATGAAAAAGTTCAATAGTTCTTTTAAGCGCGATTTTGTATTCAGATTCCGTTTTTAAAATTTTCCAGTTATTATTCACAATTCTGTTGCAGAGTTTTACAAGCTGCTCCGCTTGTCTAAGCTTATATTTCGGTGTAAGAGACTGTAGCAGCATCGATTTTGTCGTATTCCTGATGTGTACCGAACCAAATTATATAAGCAAATTGTCTTTTGAAATCGACCGAAACAATCAATCTGAACGTATTCCCTTTTATGTTAAAGATAACCCTTCTGTTATTTATAATGCTTGCATTAGTGTAAACGGCCTTTAATTCATTAAAGTTATTATATGACGATTTTAAAAAAGCCTTATGCCATGCCAGCAGAGCGGTCTCTGCAATAGGATACTCTTTTATATAATTTAGTATAGTAATTTTAGAAATTACGTTCATTAAAACAAATATAAAAGTTTTCTGACAGTAAACAAAATATTACATCGCTACATTTTTCTTTTTCAAAAACGTAACGGCAATCCCTCCCAATACTATCGCACTGCCGATAATTTCATTCAATTCCAGCGTTTCTTTTAAAAACCAAATTGCCAAAAATCCGGCTATTACAGTTTGGCTTAATAGTGCTATCGATACTTTTGTTGATTCCAAAAAACGCAAAGAGTGATTGATAGTAATCCATCCGGCAAGCTGGCAAATTAAGCCCATCCCCAAAAAGCATAGCCAGCCGGATACCGGGAAGTGAGCCATTTCGTTACCCATTATTAAATTTACGATCAGTAGAAAAATACTGCCGGCCAGCATGTTATAAAACATAAAAGTTATGGTACTGATGTTTTGCAGTATGCCGCGTGTGATAACGATATATATTGCATAAAACAGGCTGGCTAAAACTGCCAGCGGTATCCCTATATTAAACTGCAACGATAGCAGGTGCTGATAGCCTACCAACACCACCATGCCTATAATTGCCACACCCGTGCCTATCCAGAATAATTTTCCTGCTTGTTTTTTAAAAAGAATCCAGGTAATCAACCCAACCCAAACCGGCGCAAGGTTGGCGATAAGCGTCGATACCGTTGCCGATATTTTAATAAGCGACAGGTTCCATATAGCGATATCTGATGCGAAAACTATGCCGCCGATTAAAGCGATTATCAGATCTTTACGCGCTATTTTGAGGTTACCTTTAGCCAGGCAATAAGGCAGCAAACAAAGCCAGGCAATGAAAATCCGGTAAAATCCGGACGTTATCGGTGATGCATCGGTAAGCTTTACGAATATGGGCGAAAAGGATATGCAAAGAATGCCTATAACAAGGCTGGCTTTTGGATTCATGATGAACAAACTTACCTAAATAGCGAAGCAATATGCAGAATCGGGACAGTTTTTAAGCGATATTATCATGGGATAACAAAAATGTAATCGCGGCAATTCCTTAATTCTGTTAATTCCGGTTCAGACAAACAGCAAATTATCGTATTTTTGCGCCTCAAAATAATTTATTATGAGCCAGCGGAAAAAGATTAAGGCATTATTAGAAAGCACCGAAACAAACATCGAAATTACTGTTAAAGGATGGGTTCGCTCATTCCGTAACAATCAGTTTATTGCTTTAAATGATGGCTCAACCAATAATACGCTGCAGGTTGTTATCGACCTGGAAACTGACCCTGCATTATTAAAAAGAATAACCACCGGCGCGGCTATTAGCGCCACCGGCTTGCTTATTGAATCTTTAGGCAAAGGCCAGCGCGTTGAGCTAAAAGCTAACGAAGTTGAAATTTTGGGAGACTGCGATCCGGAAAGCTACCCTTTACAATTAAAGAACCGCCCAAGCCTGGAGTTTTTGCGCGAGATTGCTCACCTGCGTTTCCGTACCAACACATTTGGGGCAATTTTCAGAGTGCGCAACACCTTGTCGTTTGCTATACACCAGTTTTTCCAGGAGAGAGGATTTGTTTACCTGCATACGCCTATCATCACCGCATCGGATGCGGAAGGAGCGGGCGAGACATTCCACGTTACCAACTTTGATTTGGCTAACCCGCCCAAGACCGAAACCGGCGAAATAGATTTCTCGGAGGATTTTTTTGCAAGGCCGACGAACCTTACCGTATCTGGTCAGCTGGAAGGCGAACTGGGTGCGATGGCTTTGAGTGATATTTATACATTCGGTCCAACGTTCCGCGCAGAAAACTCGAACACTACACGTCACCTGGCCGAGTTCTGGATGATAGAGCCGGAAATGGCATTCTACGATTTGAATGACAACATGGATTTGGCTGAGGCCCTGCTGAAATACGTTATCAAATACGCGCTCGACAAAAACGCCGATGACCTTGCGTTCTTAAGCCAACGTTTAGCTGAAGAAGATAAGCAAAAACCACAACAGGAGCGTTCGGAAATGTCGCTGATCGAAAAGCTGGAATTTTGCTTAAATAATGATTTCGAGCGCCTCACTTACACCGAAGCTATCAACATATTAAAGGACTCTACACCGAACAAGAAAAAGAAATTCCAGTACCTGGTTGAAGGCTGGGGAACGGATCTGCAATCGGAGCACGAGCGTTACCTGGTGGAGAAACATTTCAAAAAACCGGTAATTTTAACCGACTACCCTAAAGAGATAAAATCATTCTACATGCGCCTGAACGAGCCCGATGCAAACGGCAACGAAACCGTTCGCGCGATGGATATCCTGTTTCCTGGTATTGGAGAGATAGTAGGTGGTTCACAACGCGAGGAACGCCTGGACAAACTGGAACAACGCATGGATGAATTGGGTATACCTAAAGACGAGCTTTGGTGGTACCTGGATACCCGCCGGTTCGGCTCTTGTCCTCACGCAGGTTTTGGCTTAGGCTTCGAGCGCTTGGTGTTGTTTGTAACGGGTATGGGTAACATTCGTGACGTGATACCTTTCCCACGTTTCCCTAAGAATGCGGAATTTTAGTTTATTGGATTTAACCGATTGGAGAATGATTTTACCTGTTTCAGTATAAGATGATGCCAGGGCATCGGCTCCAATCCGGGAAATCCAAAAATCTGTTTAATCACGGTTCAGACATTCTCTTTTACAAAAACCCTCCGCTATCACCAAAAAATAGTGTAAATTCGCGGCGACTTTAAAAACGTATTAATAATCCACTTTTTTACGTTATTAAAGTGTTGCTTTTCGGATACTTTATACAGCGAACAGCGCCAAATCAAAAATGACGCAAATTAAAAACATAGGGCTTTTTACTTCGGGCGGCGACTCGCCGGGCATGAATGCTGCCATTAGGGCGGTTGTACGTTCATCAATTTATTATGGCATTAATGTAACCGGCATTCGTCGCGGTTACGATGGCATGATAAAGGGAGACTTATTCCCGATGGACCGCAAGTCGGTTTCAAACATCCTTCAGCGCGGTGGCACCATGTTGAAAACCGCACGTAGCGAGTATTTCAGAACTCCCGAAGGTCGCAAAGAAGCTCATGAAAATTTAAAAAAGCATAATATTGATGCTCTTGTAGCCATTGGCGGCGACGGTACTTTCCGTGGCGCCCGCGTGTTTGGCGAAGAATATAATTTCCCGGTTATAGGTCTGCCCGGCACTATCGATAACGACCTTTGCGGTACCGATTTTACCATAGGTTATGATACTGCCATTAATACTGTTATTGATGCAGTTGATAAAATTCGCGACACTGCCGAATCGCACGACAGGCTGTTTATTGTGGAAGTAATGGGCCGCGACTCAGGCCTTATTGCGTTACGTACAGGCATTGCAGCAGGCGCCGAAACCATCCTGATACCAGAAAGTAAAACCGACTTACAGGCAGTTTATGACAAGCTGGAAAGCGGCCGTAAAGATAAATCTTCAAAAATAATTATGCTTGCCGAAAACGGCGAAGCAGGTGATGCTTTTGAAATAGGCCGCCAGATAAAAGAACGCTTCCCCAATTATGATACCCGAGTATCGGTACTGGGACACATACAGCGCGGCGGCAGGCCATCGTGTATGGACCGCGTGCTGGCAAGCCGCTTAGGTGTTGCAGCGGTAGAAGCTTTAATGGCGGGGCGTCGTAATGAAATGGTTGGGTTGATACATACTGATATTGCTTATACCCCATTTGAGCACGCTACCAAACACATTGCCGAAATTAACCCCGACTTTTTGAAGATAGTAGAGATTTTAGCGATATAAACCGATCACTGCTACAAATGATACAGGGCCGGAGTTTCCGGCCTTTTTATTTTGCGCTGATTTTATTCAATTTAATTAACCGGCGCAGTGATTGGATTTTGGGTGCAATTGATTGAATAAATTCACCTGAGCTGCTGATAAATTAGTATTTTACCTTTGCTAACGATAAACCAAATATCAATGAAGGCAATACTAATCCCGGCAATGCTTATAGCCGCTATGCCGGCCTTGAGGGCTCAGCCTAAAAGCGATGACAACACCGCTAAAACCCGCGAGATTTTAAAAATAGAACAAAGCCTGCAGGATGCTGTGGCAGTGGGTAACAAGGCCTTATGGGCAAAATATCTTGCGCCCGATTACCTGGTAGTAAACGAGGATGGCTCGCGCGATAACCGGGCGTCGTTTTTAGAAAAGCTGCATCCGCTGCCAAAAGGCTTTTCGGGCCACATAAACGTTATCAATCCTCATATCAATTTCAGGGGTAACATTGCGATTGTAAATTTTGTGGCTGATGAATATGAAACTGCTTATAACCAACAGTTGCATACCACGTACGGCATAATGGATACTTACGAACAAACAAAAACCGGCTGGCAAATAAGCAACTGCCTGGTTTTCGAGATTCCGCAGTTGCCACCAAACCCTGCACACGTGGATAAAGCGGTATTACAGCAGTATTGCGGTACCTATTACATCCTTCCCGATGTATCATACACGGTATCATTACAAGGCGATAAGCTTTTCGGGCAAATGAAAGGCCGTGATAAAGAGGAGTTGCTGCCTGAAACAAATACTGTTTTCTTTAGAAAATCAGACACCCGGGGACGAAGAATATTCTATAAAACGCCGCAAAGTATATGGAAAATGGCGGCACGCCGTAACGGGCAGGATTTGGTCTGGACGAAGAAATAGAGCGACGCTTTTTTTAATCAGGGAGATACTGAGAAAACATCAGTTTCATCCGCGCTATCTGCTTTCATCTGCGATCCTTTTTCTATCAAACATACCTCAATCACTGATATCAGTGATTTATTCTCACGGTGATTGGTATTTATCCGGAGATCTATCTCCCTGCCCTATAAACGTTTTGTCGACAATCAACCGGATAACTTCGTCAATTTCATTACCTACCGTTAATAAATGGCCAATGATTTCCTGGTTATCAGGGTTGAAGAAATTTACCCTGTCCATAATGGCGATAAGGCCGAGCAGGCTGGCCACCGGACGGCGCAGTTCGTGCGAGGTTAATGAGGCTATGTGGCGAAGGCGGTCGTTTTGGTCGATGATGGCCCTTTCGGTTTTAAGCCTTTCGGTAATATTACGTGCGAAACAGCCGATACCTATAATTTCATTTTTTGCAGTATAGATAGGGTTAAAGCTAACCTCGAATGATAAGGTTTCCCCTGTATCTGGTGCAATGCTTTCGCTAACGATGGAATATATTTCACCCGTAAGCGCACGGGCATAATAGTCTTTCCAGCTATTAATGGATTGCTCATCATAGCCGGAATGGAGGTATGAATAGTCGCCGGCTTTAGGTTCAACGCCTGTTAAATGCTTAACCCGGCTACGATAGGCCTGGTTCATATAAACATACCGGGTCTCTTTATCAACCGACCAAATTTGATCTTCGGTATTATTGATAAGTGCTTCAAGACTATTTTTAGTGCCGATCAGTTCCTGCTCCCGCAATAACGCTTCTTCCTGGTAGCGTAATTTATCGGTCACATCAGCCGCAACAACAATGCGGCAATCACTGTTCATATACTGTATATCGTGACTGGTAATCTCAACATATATCGGATTACCCGCTTTTGTCCTGTGCTTCCACATCCCCGACCGGATAACTCCCTTTGCAGCCGAATCAGTTATTTTATTTTCATCCAGGTAGTTTTCAAGCTTTTTTACATGGTCATCTGCCCTTAAATCACGAATAGTAAGGGCCAAAAACTCATCTTCGGTGAAACCGTAGCTATTGATTGCTGCGTTGTTTACCTTTAAAATGCACAGGGAAGCGATATCATAAACCCACATCGGACTGGGGTTATCATCAAAAAAGAACCCAAGTCCGCTAAGAGGTAAATCCGGCATATTTCAAATTAAGTACCTGGGGCATATTGTAAAAATAACATTTATTTCGCGATAGTACTGATTACAGTTGGTTTTTGAAAGAGGTTTTTGATTTTAGTGATCAGAGACCAGAGGTTAGAGATCAGGAAAAACAAGTTAAATAAAAAGAAATACTAGCCGGTTTGTCACATCTAATCTCTGGTCTCTTATCTCTAATCAACTAAATCTCAATGGTATTTTAAATTAATAAAAATAATTTCTACCTTTGCATCCCCGCAGAAAGAACTCCGGGGAGAATGTTGAATACATAAAATTAAACAATGGCAACTAAAATCAGATTGCAAAGACACGGTAAAAAAGGTAAACCCTTTTATTACATCGTGGTAGCCGATGCGCGCGCGCCGCGTGATGGCCGTTTTATTGAGCGTTTAGGCTCATACAACCCTAACACCAACCCAGCAACTATCGACATTAACTTCGATAAAACTTTGGATTGGGTTAACAATGGTGCACAGCCAACGGATACCTGCCGTGCAATACTTTCTTACAAAGGTGTATTGTACAAAAAACACTTACAGGGCGGCCTTAAAAAAGGCGCTTTGACCGAAGAGCAGGTTGAATCGAAATTCCAGGAATGGCTTGATGGTAAAGAAGGAAAAATCACCGGCAAGAAAACTGGCCTGGTAACTGCTAAAGAAGATGCTAAAAAAACTGCCTTAGCCGCTGAAGCTAAGAAGAAAGAAGCAAAAGCTGCCGCAATTGCCGCTAAAAACGCACCGGAAGTTGAAGAAGCTCCTGCCGAAGAAGAAGCAGAAGTTGCTGCTGAACCAGAAGCATCTGCTGACGAAACACCAGCTGCTGAATAATTTAAAAAAGAAAATTATAAATAATGGCGAAGCGACCGATGGTTCTTCGCCATTGTTGTTTTAATATAATTCGATATAATCATAGCGATGAGTTTTAACCGTCGCGTGTTCGAAGCCTGTCCTGATGACGCAGGGCGATGCCCTGCGCTGACAGATGTATCCCTTTCAGGGAAAAGAATGCTGGGTAGCACCAAATTTTTAATACCCTGAAAGGGTTACATCTGTCAGCGATGGGTAACACCCATCGCGAAAACGGCAGACAAAACCACGTTTCGAACACGCAAGGTTTAAAACCTATTGCTATTATGAAAACACATATCCCCATGACAACAGACGATTGCTTCCGTATCGGCAGCACCATAAAAACCAAAGGCCTGAAAGGCGAACTGCATGCTTATATAGATTTTGATGATATCGAGACCGTCAAGTTCAAGTCTGTATTTCTTGAAATCACCGGCAAACTGGTGCCCTATTTTGTCAGCTCGATAAAGTATTTGCAAAAAAATGCCGCTTACCTGGTTTTGGAGGATGTTGATACTATTGAAAAAGCGGCCCATCTTGCTAAAAAAGACATTTACCTGCCTAACAAGCTTAAACCTAAAAAGAAAGAAGCAGAATTTACCCTGTTTGACTTAGTGGGTTTCACGGCAATTGACGACTACGAAGGAGAGCTGGGGAAAATTACTGATGTGCAGGAATATCCGCAGCAGATACTGGCTACTGTTAACTACAAAAACTGCGAGGTGCTTTTCCCGCTAAATGAAGAGACAATTAAAGGGATTGATGTGGTAAAAGAACTTGTGCGCGTTGATTTACCGGAGGGATTGCTGGATATTTATTTGGATTGATCACAGCCATAAACAAACATAAAAAAATGGAAAATTTTGACCACGAGATTAAACAAATACAATTGAATAATCCGAGCGAAATAAACGGAGATCTTAAAGATTACTTCGCTATTATCACAAGGCCTAACGGTAGCCATAAACTAATTTGGGGGAAATCTGTATCCACACATATCCGTCATAAAGTTGCGGCGGTAGTTAAAAAATATTTTATATCAACAGGAAAGTAGTACAGGCACAAAACTCAATTCGGCTCAAATTTTTTTTGTAAAGTTTATTTGACTTTTGTAAAATTTATTTTACATTTGGTAAAACAAACTTTACAAAACATGAAATCGAATTTTCTATTTCCCCACAAGTGGCGCCTGGCAGGTTATTTATGCTTTGCCGCTGATGTTATTTTTGCAATTGTTTTAAAAACATTGCGCCCGGAAGGATATGTTTACTCTGATTTAAGTCAAGTGCCTGGCTCCGGGCATAATCTTCAGCCTCATACCATCATAGATCAAGGAACGAGGTGGCATAACGATATCATAATTTTACTTATAATTTTTGGATTATTATTCGTTGCCTTTTCGAGAGAAAAAATAGAAGATGAACTGATTTCGCAGATACGATTAGACTCATTGCAATGGGCTGCTTACGTTAACTATGGCATTTTTATAATTTGTGTCATTTTTATATATGGCATAGATTTTCTGCCGATACTTATTTTTAACGTTATAACACCTCTTATATTTTTCATCGTTCGTTTTCAATGGCGGATGTATCAGTTTAACCGTTTAACAAATCAACCTTCAGTGTCATGAAAAACCATTTCCTTTTCCCTCATTGGTTCCGCTACCTGGGGTGGGGATGTGTGCTAGCACATGTTCCGCTATCGATGATAGGACACTCCCACGGCATGACAAATGTGCTGGACCAGCCCACCACCGCGCAAACGCTTTTCAACGCCGAACATCTGTTCTTCATTACCACCGCTTTGCTTATGGCTCTTGGTCTTTTCTTCGTGGCCTTCGCCAAAGAACGGGTGGAAGATGAACAGATATGGCACCTGCGGCTGGACTCGCTGCGGTGGGCGATATACATCAATTATATTATCCTGCTCGGCAGCCTGGTATCCATAAGCGATACCGCCCACATTCTTGAATTGAATTTATGGGTACCGCTATTGTTTTTCATTATTCGTTTCAGGTGGGTACTGTACAGGCTTAATCATTCATTAAAGGAGGAGACAAAATGAAAACGACATATTTATTTCCGCGTTGGGCAAAATACCCGGGCGCAGTGCTGGCCATTCCCGGCTTTATTTTAGGATACCTGGTAGTTTATAAAAATTACAGCATACCGGGATTTGAGCTGCGGCTACGCAGTAAAAGCACCCTGTTTTTAAGCGCGATTGAAAATTTCACAAATGAACTGGCACTCACGCTCGTAGTTGTTGGCCTCATGCTGATTGCATTTTCGCGCACCAAAAAGGAGGACGAGCTAACTGCCAAAATAAGGCTCAACTCATTGTACTGGGCTATTCTTGTAAATTATATCCTGTTTGCCGGCATGGTTGCAGTAGCTTTTATTGGTAATATAACAAAATCACACTTTCTAAATAAGGTCATCGAAATAATTACAGACAACCTTCAATACCTTGCTTACAACTTTTTTGTGCCACTGCTCATTTTTATAGGACGTTTTTACTATTTGCTTTATCGTAACAAAAACGAGTTCGACGTTAAGCCGGTACATTACCTGCCCTATAAGCCTTACCGTTTTTTAGGTAAATGGGCCTCCATTACTATTATCGCTATTGCAGCGGCAGCTTGGATTTTCGGATGGGATGAATCTGTTTTAGACTTGTTATGGCTGCTTCCTGTTAGCTTGTTGCTTTGCATCTACACCAGTGAGAAAAACGAGGACGAGTACTTAAACGCCATAAGGCTGGATGCCATGCAGGTGGCGGTTTATGTGAATTATAGCATTCTGCTATTGTCGAACTGGTTTGTGTACGGCCCCGACTTCCTGGTTATACAGCTGGTTAACCTGGTAACCATCCCGCTTATTTTTATTGCATGGTTTTATTACAGGGTGTACCAGGTATCGAGGCAGGCCGAAGTAAAAAGCATTTAATTATGAAAAACAACATCCGCGTTGAACGCGCCATAAAAAATATTACCCAGGCCGACCTTGCCGAAGCAGTCGGCGTATCGCGCCAAACAATTAACACTATCGAGAGTAATAAATACGTACCTTCAACCGTACTGGCGTTAAAAATATCGCGTGTTTTTGAAAAACCGCTTCAGGAGATATTTATGCTGGAAGAAGGGGACTAGAACGAGAGCCAAGAATCAAGAGTCAAGAACCAAGAAGGAAGGAAAATTTATGAAAACAAAGACAGCGTTTGCACCGGAATTAATTATCCCGAACGGGGTAACCGATATCAGCTTCTATAACAAAACATTTAATGCGGTTGAGTTGTGGCGCCTTAATAACGACGATGGCTCCGTTCATGTTGCAGGCTTCACTATTGATGATGCGCTTTTTCATATTCACGAGCAAACGTCGAACACCGGCTTTAGCCCTGCAACGCATAACGGGACCACTGTAACGGTTGGATTGATGGTTGATGACGTACATGCGGTGGTTGCCCAGGCAGAAGCGGCTGGTGCGCGGGTTACCTCGCCGGTAACAGACTATGATTATGGCTACCGCCAGGGCAGCATTGTCGACCCGTTTGGCCATCATTGGACTATCGAAAAAATTATTAATCCTGGTGTATTAACAACCGGCGAATATGGAAAATAATAAAGTAGAAACTTTTGAAACAGCTATCCGGCCAACACTATCTGTAAGCAATGGTATTGCTGCCGTAGAATTTTATAAAAAGGCATTTAACGCGGTTGAGCTGATGCGTGTGAGCGCCCCTGATGGCGCTATAGTTGCCGAACTTTCGATAGACGGCGCCCGCTTTTTTGTAGCCGACGGCGCTGCCGATAACGAACATACGCCTATAAGCGGCATCATCCCTATCCGCATGGGGTTGATTGTCTCTAACCCGGATGCTGTCGCTGCGGGCGCTAAGGCCGCCGGTGCTATCGAAGTCTACCCGGTAGCCGACCAGCACTACGGCTATCGCCTGGGCCATTACATCGATCCTTACGGGCATCATTGGGAAATTTGCAGGCCGCTGCATTAATAACAATGTCATGCTGTTCGCTAATTAGCGGACGGCATGACATGGGCTTTAAAACCTTTCAGCTTTCGCCTTTTAGCTTTCACCTCCAAAAGAGCTATCTTTGCCCTATGCGTTTTGATATAATTTCCGTATTGCCCGGCCTGCTCGAAAGCCCTTTTGCCCATTCTATTCTGCAGCGGGCACAAAAAAAAGGAATCTCGGAAATTGTGGTGCATAACCTGCGCGACTACTCTAATCACAAGCAAAAAAGCGTAGACGATTATCCTTACGGCGGTGGCAGCGGCATGGTGATGACTATACAGCCCTTTGCCGATTGTATAGAAAAGTTAAAAGCGGAGCGTGAATATGATGAGATGATTTTTATGTCTCCGGACGGTGTAACACTGAACCAGCAGATTGCCAACCAGCTATCTATAAAAAAAAACATCATCATCCTTTGCGGTCATTATAAAGGCATAGACCAGCGCATACGCGATATTTTTGTAACCCGCGAAATCTCCATAGGCGACTACGTATTATCGGGAGGGGAATTGCCTGCGGCCGTTTTGGTTGATGCTGTAGTAAGATTAATACCCGGCGTATTGTCTGATGAAACCTCTGCACTATCCGACTCTTTCCAGGATGGTTTACTCGACGCCCCGGTTTATACCCGCCCCGCCGAATGGAACGGACATAAAGTTCCCGATATCCTGCTTAGCGGCAACACCCCCGAAATTGAAAAATGGCGCTTTGAACAGGCGGTGGAGCGGACGAGGATAAGAAGGCCGGATTTGTTGGGGGAGTAGTGAAACCGGTAACCCAAAAAACTTACGAAGTTTTTAAAACTTCGTAAGTTTAACATCCCAATCAACCACCAACAAAAATTTTCACAATCCACTTCTTTATATTAAAAAAATTCCCTATACTTGCAATCCGATTTTTACGGGTTAAAAATCGGCTTTAAGAGCTAAAAATCATGGATTTAGTAAAATTTGTTGAGGAACAATCAGTAGAGAAAAGAGTACTTCCGACTTTTAAAGCAGGAGATACAGTAAGTGTTCACTATAAAATTAGGGAAGGAAATAAAGAACGTATCCAGGTTTACCAGGGTGTGGTTATCCAGCGCAACAGCGCAGGTAACACCGAAACCTTTACCGTTCGTAAGGTGTCAAATGGCATAGGTGTTGAGCGTATTTTCCCTGTTAACTCGCCAAACATCGACAAAATTGAGGTGAACAGCGTTGGTAAAGTTCGCCGTTCTAAACTTTACTACCTGCGTGCGCTTACTGGTAAAGCAGCCCGTATCAAGTCAAAAAGAGTTTAAGTTTCTTAATCCCCAAAAGGAGGAACTATTCAAAACAAAAACATATAGCCTTCCCGATTTTCGGGAGGGCTTTGCTGTTTTATATTGTTACCGCGGCTGATAACAAATATATTCGTGTCGCCCCATAGTATTGTTAATACCACCTTCCACGCACGGCTTGATTTTAAAATCAGTCAAAACAATCAGGAATATTTTTTGTTTGAAAAACACAACTATTATCTGAGCGCCTGTGGACGTTAAACAGCAACATTTTACCGGAATATTGCAAGCAGGCCCTCCGCTTACCGTTCAGCAATTCGAGAATCTGCCGATAGCTATTTACACTTGCAACAAATCAGGCGAGATTACGTCATTTAATAAAGCGGCGGCGGCGCTTTGGGGGCGTACGCCCGGCACCGGCGAAAAGTGGATAGGGTGTGGCAGAATCTTTACTGCTAAAGGCGAAGAAATTACGCCGGAAGACAGCCCAATGGCGCGTGCCGTAAAATCTGGTTTGGCTGTCGAAAATGAAGAAATAATAATTCAACGGCCTGACGGAGAACGATTATTTGTGCAACCATATCCGTTACCTCTCTTTGATGCAGCCGGCGATATTACAGGCGGCATTAACACGCTGGTTGACATTACGGAAAAGCATTCCAATGAAACCAAACAAGCCATGCTTGCGGCTATTATTGAATCATCAGAAGACGCCATTGTAAGCAAAACGCTCGACGGCATTATCACCACCTGGAACCGATCGGCAGAAAAAATGTTCGGCTATAGTGAAGCGGAAATCTTAGGTAAATCGGTCATGACAATTATACCTGGTAATCGCCGGCATGAGGAAGATTTAATAATAGAAAAAATCAGGAATGGCGAACGGGTGGAACATTACGAAACCTATCGCTTAACTAAATATAATATTGAAATACCCGTATCGCTTACGATATCGCCGATAAAGAATTCAGACGGCGAAGTGATAGGCGCTTCGAAAATAGCCCGGAATATTTCAAAACAAAAAGACGCCGAAGAAAGCCTGCAACGCTATGCCAACAACCTGGAGACGTTGAACGCTGTTAATAATATGATTTCGGAGCACCTGGATGTGCAGGAGATATTGCAGCAGGTAACCGATGTTACCACCCAGGTAACCGGCGCTGCATTCGGAGTATTTTTTTATAATAAGCTTGATGAGAACGGCGAATCATATATGCTTTACACACTTTCCGGCGCTTCGAGAGAAGCGTTTGAGAAATTTGGTATGCCCCGTAACACGGCTGTCTTCCATCACACATTTACCGGCGCGGGTACCGTAAGGGCCGATGATATTACCAAAGACCCGCGCTATGGTAAAAATTTCCCTCATTATGGAATGCCCGAAGGGCATTTGCCGGTGGTAAGCTACCTTGCTGTTTCGGTAATCTCAAAATCAGGAGCAGTAATAGGCGGATTGTTTTATGGCCACCCTGAACCTGGCAGATTTACGATTCACCATGAGCGCCTGGTTGAAAGCGTTTCTAAGCAGGCCGCTATCGCTCTTGAAAATGCTACGCTTTATGGGGAGATACAAAAGCTAAACTCCAAAAAAGATGAATTTATAGGCCTGGCCAGCCATGAGCTAAAAACCCCGGTGACCAGTCTGAGCGGCTACCTGCAGATTATCAATCGTAGATTGCCGGCGGATGATGCAAATAAAAGTTTTATTGAAAAGGCGCTGGCACAAATCAATAAGCTGAGCATACTTATATCAGACCTGCTGGATGTATCGAAGATTGAAACCGGGCAATTACCGCTATCGTTTACTAAATTCGACTTACTTCAGCTTGTAAAAGAGGTTACTGAAGTAATGCAGTATTCGTCTCACGCGCATACGCTACACCTCAATATTATCGCGGACACGCTTATGGTTACTGCAGACAGACAGCGCATTGAACAGGTGATCATTAATTTACTCTCAAACGCGGTTAAATACTCGCCTGGTGAAAGTGCCGTTAACATTTCTGCATCGGTCAATAAAAACAAAGCGCTTGTTTCGGTCCAGGACTTCGGCCTCGGCATTGGTAAAGAGCAACAGGAGCGCATCTTTAACCGTTTTTACCGGGTTGAGGATATGGCCGTCCATATATCAGGCCTGGGTATAGGCCTGTTCATCAGTAAAGAAATCATAACACGGCACAACGGTCGTTTGTGGGTCGAAAGTGAAGAGGGTAAAGGGTCTGTATTTCTCTTCGAAATACCGCTTGGCTAAAAGCTACGCCGTCCCGCCAATCTTTTCCGGCTCAATCTGCCCAACACCAAAATATTCTTCCAGTTCATTTAAGGTTGAGGAACTGGTGGCTATGTCTTTTATTATAATACCTTTTTCCATCAGCAGCACCCGGTCGCACACATCGGTGATATGGTTAAGGTCGTGGCTTGATATCAGCGTTGTAACACCACGGTTTTTGTTGAGCTCTTTCAAAATGCTCTTCAACCGGAATTGTGTACTCGGGTCGATGTTGGCGAAAGGCTCGTCCAGCATCAGCAGCTCAGGATTTTGCAGCAAGCATGAGGCTACACCAACTTTACATTGGTTACCTTTTGAAAGGTCGCGGATGTATTTGCCTTTCTTTAATATCTCACCATTAAAAAAATCGGTAAGTCCTGCCAGAAAGTCATCCACATGTGGCCGGCTCTGCTGGTGCAAGCCGCCGATGAAATAAAAATACTCCTCGGGAGTAAGATAATCTATCAAAAAACCTTCATCAAGATAGGAAGCCGTGTAGTTTTTCCAGTTCTCGTGCCCGGCAACATTTTCACCGTTTGATGACACCAGCCCCGTATCAGGCCGTATCAGGTCGAGTATCATCCGAAACAGCGTAGTCTTTCCTGCACCGTTATTGCCAACCAGGCCAACGCTTTCGCCTTTATATATCCGCAGTTCCGGAACATTTACAACAACCGCGCCGCCGTAAACTTTTTTTAGGTCTTTAATTTCAATCATATTACCGGTTTCTAAACCCCTCGGCTATTGTGTAACGTTTATTGTAAAAATCGGCCTCCAGTTTTTTAATCCAGAAACCACGGGTAAGTACACCCGTTAATCCTATCAATCCTAATAAGGCGAGGCCTGTATTTGCATAGTGCAGCAACGCCAGCGGCCCGTAAATTATGTAAGGCGTAATTAACAACGGCAAAGATAAGATCCATTGGTTACTGCCGATACCTTCCCAGTTAAACGCTGCTCCTTTTGACAGATCCATGCGTTTATAATTACGGTTGGCAAAAAACAGCACAATGGTAGCGTTAACGCCGATATTCCATAGGTACATTATTATTTCTATAACCAGCGTTTTCCATCCGAAATAAGCATATGGCGTGGTCAGCAGCAGGAAGAAAGTAGAAATAATAGTGAACAGCAGGTATTTAGCCTTCAAAAAATCAACGAACTTTATTTTGCTCACCAGCAGACCGTCAAAGTGCGAAGCCTGCCAGCTGTACATAAACTGCCCGTAGTTGATGATAAAAATACCGGTCATAAACATGCTCACGAATACCTTATATCCTTCGGCGTTCATTTTGGGGTTGGTATAAAACATCAGCCCATAAAACATAATGAACAAACCCATGATAAAGGCCGACCGCGAACGCTTGTTACGAAATATCAACTTAATCTCATTGCCCACAAGGTCGCCTATATTACCGAAAATATTAAGCAAAGGGTAGTCGGTGCTATTTTTATATTTAGAAGCTTTGCGTGAGCCAAGTTCTTCCAGGTAAAGGTTATCCTTAAGATATAAAAAGTTAAGGTAATACATGGCTACGCCGAGCAGCAATGGCGCAATAGCTAATACCGGATGATGAATTAAGCCGCCAAAAAACAGGTAAGAAAAATTGCGGATTGAGAACAAGTGCCACATAAAATCCGACAGACCAATCAATATAACCGCCGCGGCGGCAATCAAAAATACCCAACCGTTTAAATTTGCTTTTCTTTTTATGTAGAGCGCAAGATAGTTGTTAAACACAGTAAGACCTGCGATAGACACCACAAACGCGAGGGTCACCAATCCGCCGGAAACCGGTGCTATAACCTTAAATACGAAAGGCACGAACAGCAAAAACGGCCAAAGGTTGAATACCGAAAAAAGCGCCGTAAATGCAAGGTAACGCACCAGTGAGTTTCGCTTCACAGGTAGCTGCAGGTATGGCTGAACACGCAACGTAGGCAAATCCTGCAATTGCAGCCGGGTGAATAAGTCGGTCAGATAATAAAGCAATATGATGCCACAATAGGTAACCATCATTTCGCTACCGGCGGCTTTTTCTAAAAACTTATCAAGGCTAAAGCCGATAACGCTAATAATAACCAGGAAATATAAAATGAGCAACGCCATTACGATACGCACAGCAATACTTTTGCCGGTATTTTTGGACCGCCAAAAAGCTTTTAATTCATGCCTCAGAAATGTCGATGTCATAAATAAGGTTAGTCAATAATTTGTTGTAATAATAGGCAAAAAACAGCAGCTTAGGGCTATTTCCGCAAAATTGGTAAAAATAATGACCTGTTAACAGATATTATAAGCTAATATTTATACCTGCCGCCCCAGAGCTTTCTTAATTTTTCTTTCGTTTCGTTTTCCCGGGCGTTATTGCCGGGTTCATAAAGCTTAGTTCCCTTGATTGCTTCGGGTAAAAAATCAAGGTCGGTAAAGTTGCCTTCGTAGCTGTGAGCATATTTATAATCTTTTCCGTAACCGATATTTTTCATCAGCTTGGTAGGCGCGTTGCGTAAATGCAATGGCACGGGCAGGTCGCCCATTTGCTTAACCATTGCTATTGCTGCGCCGATTGCAGTTGTTGCCGAATTACTTTTGGCCGATGTTGCCAGGTAGATGGCTGTTTGTGATAAAATCAATTGCGACTCGGGCATGCCAATTTTGTTCACCGCCTCGAAGCAGCTTTGCGCCAGCAGCAGGGCATTAGGATTAGCATTACCTATATCTTCAGAGGCCAGTATCAGCATACGGCGGGCAATAAACAGCGGGTCTTCACCGCCTACTATCATCCGCGCCAGCCAGTACACCGCACCGTTAGGGTCGCTGCCGCGCATTGATTTAATGAAGGCGGAAATGATATCGTAATGCTGTTCTCCTGTTTTATCATACAGCGCCATATTTTGCTGTACATGTTCCAGTACGTTTTCGTTGGTAAGCATAACTTTTTTACCGGAGAACGCATTTACCAGCAGCTCAAAAATATTCAGCAATTTGCGCGCATCACCTCCGGACAGCCGCAGTAATGCCTCATTTTCTTTTATGGTGATGCTCTTTTTTTGGAGGACCTCGTCCTCTTTCATCGCCTTGTTGATGAGCCCCATCAAATCATCCTCGTTTAGCGATTGAAGGATATAGACCTGGCAGCGGGAAAGTAACGCGGATATAACTTCAAAAGAAGGATTCTCAGTAGTAGCGCCTATCAGCGTAACAATACCACGCTCCACCGCCCCCAGCAGCGAATCCTGCTGCGATTTGGAGAAACGGTGAATTTCATCGATAAATAATACCGGCAGCGTCTCCCCTTCAGATTTTAAAACCGATGCCCTTTCAATTACCTCGCGCACATCTTTTACACCTGAGTTAATAGCGCTCAGCGAAAAAAATGGCCTGTCGAGCGTTTGGGAAATAATATAAGCCAGTGTGGTTTTACCTACCCCCGGCGGCCCCCAGAATATCATTGATGGCAATTGCCCAGACTCGATAGCCTTCCGCAAAACGGCGCCTTTGCCCACTAAATGCTTTTGGCCTACATAATCGTCAAGGCTTTTGGGGCGCATGCGCTCCGCTAATGGCGGCAGGTTATTCATAAAGTAAAAATCGCAAAAGAAAATACCATATCCTAAAAAAGTTAGTAATTTTAAAACAATAATATGAGCAATAAGTTTACCCGCGATACCTACCTTTCCCTTTGCGATGATCTCGCTAAACGAGATGAGGACCTCGCTGCCATTCTCAGCACCTACAGTTATCCGCCCTTTTGGAACCGGCCCAATAGTTTTGAAACACTGGTACACATCATTCTGGAGCAGCAGGTTTCGCTGGCATCGGCTTTGGCAGCGCTTAATAAACTGAAGGAACGATTAGGAGAGCTAACACCCGCCCGGTTGATATCACTAACAGACGAAGATATGCGGGCCTGTTATGTTAGCCGACAGAAAAATATCTATTTGAAATATCTGGCAGAAGCAATCTTGAGCGGACAACTGGACTTAGCAGCGCTTGAAGACATGCCGGATGATGAAGTTCGTGCCAGGTTAACCGCTTTAAAAGGCGTCGGCAATTGGACGGCAGATATTTACCTGATATTTGTTTTACAACATGCCGATGTATTCCCCATTGGCGATTTGGCGGCGGTGAATGCCTTGAAGCGGGTGAAGGATCTACCTGCAGAAACTACACGCGAGGAGATTTTAGAGATTGCAGTGCAGTGGCATCCGTACCGAACTATCGCTACGATGCTGTTGTGGCATTATTACCTATCTGCACCAAAAGGGAAAAAGAAATCTTAAATTGAGCCGATGACCGAAAAAGAAAAAATGATAACCGCACTGCCTTACCGCGCAAATGACCCGGAGCTGGTAAAGCTTCGCAGAGAAGTACGGTTGAAGCTGGCGGCTTACAATAATCACCTGGATTATAATGCAGAGGAACTATCGTCTATCCTCAACGGGATTTTAGGAAAGATGGGCGCCGGAAGCTGGATCGAACCGCCGTTCTACTGTGATTATGGTTTCAACATTACTGTTGGCAATGATTTTTATATGAATTTTGATTGCGTAGTGCTGGATGTTGCTCCGGTTACTATCGGCAATAATGTGATGTGCGGCCCTAAAGTACAACTATTAACAGCAACCCACAGCCTCGATCCGGATGAGCGCAACTTCTCCGGCACCGAGTTGGGCAAGCCCATTGTTATAGGTGACAGAGTTTGGATTGGCGCCGGTGTGATTGTTTGCCCCGGTGTTACTATCGGCAACGAAGCTGTTATTGGCGCAGGCAGCGTTGTAACGCGCGATATTCCGCCACGCGCATTTGCCGCCGGGAATCCGTGTAAGGTAATAAAGAATATTGAATGATTATTTATTGCGACACCAAACACATGAATGATAATATTTCTGCCTATCTGCGAAAACATTGGTTGTATGCATTTCTAATTAATGCAGTTGCTACTTCTATAACTGTTCTCGTGATATATTCCCCATTGACAGGTAGCCTTGAGGGAAACGGGGCTGTATCTATTGTAGCGATAACGGGTGTTATATGGTCGCTTTTTCTTACTGCTTGTTCGGCATCAATATTTCTGAACCTTTATGCCAGGGTGAGAAATGACAAGATTTATGCTTTTTTCAGCTATTTTATTCCACCGATAATAGCCGCATTACTGGGTGGGGCGAATGTAGGCTCGCCCGACATGCTGCCGTTATTTTTTACCGTTAATATTCCGTTTTTTATAACTCAAACCGTTTTTTACATTAAATTTCTAAAAGTAGCTGGTCAGTTTTAATATTCCGGCTATTGTACGTGTTTCTACTTTCGTGTAATTCAAAAAATTCGCGCTACTTCGTGTCCTATAAATAAATCTTGCCATCGGTGCAACGTATGCATCAAAATCGTAGTCTTTTAAATTAAACAAACAGAATGTTATGAAGACTTACTTAACCTTACTTATAGTAGCCTGCCAAAGCGTTGCAGCCATGGCGCAGACCGATAAAACGCCTTATCTAACCAAATCATTATCTAATGATGCCATCAACAGCGTTGTTGTATCCACCTCAACGGGTGGCATTATGGTTAGCGGCGAAAGCGGGCAATCACCGCGTATCGAAGTTTATATTAAAGGCAATAACAACCAGGAATTATCGAAAGAAGAAATCGCCAAACGCCTGGAAGAAGATTACCTGGTGAATATTGATGTTAATGGACATGAAGTGAACATTAACGTTAAGAATAAGCATAATTTCACTAACTGGAGGCGCCAGTTGGGTATCTGGTTCAAAATTTATGTTCCACAAGCTGTTTCAACTAATTTAAGGACCAGCGGCGGCGGCATCAGCCTGGATAACCTTAAAGGCAATGAAGAATTTTCGACCAGCGGCGGCGGCCTTGATATAGCAAAAGTAACCGGTGTAATCCATGGTCGTACCAGCGGCGGCGGAATAAACGTAAGCAATTGTGGCGATGACATAGACCTGCATACCAGCGGCGGCGGCATAGACGCTAAAAACTGCACCGGGAAAATATCATTGGTAACCAGTGGCGGCGGTTTAGAACTAAACGACTTAAAAGGCACCATTAACGCACATACCAGCGGCGGTGGTATTAACGGTGGAAATATTGAAGGCGAACTGGTGACCAACACATCGGGCGGCGGCATTGATTTGAGAAATATGAATTGCAGCCTTGATGCCGGCACAAGCGGCGGGGATCTCCGCGCAGAAATGAAGGGTGTAGGCAAATATATTAAGCTACGCGCCAGCGCCGGCAGCATAGACCTTGTTCTGCCAACAAAAGGCTTCGACCTTGATATAGCTGCACAACAGGTTAACCAGCTGAAACTTACCAATTTTAGCGGCGAGTGGAACAAAAACCACATCCGCGGCACCTTGAACGGTGGCGGAATACCTGTTGAAGCTCACGCATCAAGCGGCGATGTCAGTATAAAATTTAATTAAGCGGGGTTATATATAATCCGCAAAACAAGAATGGTCGACCTGTTAAACGTCGACCATTCTTGTTTTATTAATCTTTTCAATCTCAAACCAGGAGCATAATGGTTCAGGCAGATTTGCTATTGCTTGCTTTTATAACCAGCTAAGCCGCTTTCTAAATATTTAATGTAATTATCTACGCTAAAATTTGCACCCTGCGGCGGAACTAAAGTATTACCTTCACTATCGATAATAACATAATATGGCTGCGAATTTGTTTGAAACTTTACAGTTTCATAATCGCTGTTTTTACCACCAACGGTAGTAATTTGCTTTCCGCTATAGGTTGATGTATAAACCTCGTTGGCCGGTAGTTGCGCTATTTTTTCATCCACGTAAAGCTCAAGCATAACAAAGTCGTTTTGCAAATGCTTAAATACTACCGGGTTAGTCCATACCTGGTTTTCCATTTTACGGCAATTAGGGCAATTCCAGCCGGTAAAATCTATCAGTATAGGTTTCTTTAATTCTTTTGATACCTGCAGCGCTTGTTCATAATCATACCACTCATTCAAGCCGGCATGCTTACCCCGCTCGAAAACTTTTTCATATTTCTTTTCTTTGATAGACACATTTTGCACAGGAGCGGCCGACGCATTGCCACTTATTCGCGAAAGGTCGAAATCCTGTGTTGCCGGTGGCGGTAAGAAGCCGCTAAGCGCTTTTAACGGAGCGCCCCAAAGACCAGGTATCATGTAAACAGTAAAAGCAAAAACAACTATTGCTATAAACGTGCGCGGTACCGATAGGTGCGGCAAATCATCATCATGCGAAAATTTGATTTTGCCTATCAGGTATAATCCCATCAATAACGCCAACGCTATCCATAACGATAAGAATATTTCCCTGTCGAACCAGTTCCAATGATAGGCAAGGTCCACATTGGATAGAAACTTAAGCGAAAAGCCAAGTTCCAAAAAGCCCAGCACCACCTTAATGCTGTTTAGCCAGCCGCCTGATTTAGGCAGGCTTTTTAACGCCGAAGGGAACAGCGCGAATAAAGTAAATGGCAAGGCAAGTGCTAGCGAAAACCCGAACATGCCCATGGCAGGTGCAAGGCGGTCGCCTTTTGTAGCAGCTGCAGCAAGCAAGCTGCCCACCAGCGGACCAGTACAGGAGAATGATACGACAACCAAGGTGGCCGCCATAAAAAATATACCGATGATACCGCCTTTTTCTGAGTTTTGGTCCAGCTTATTGGCTAAAGAGCTGGGGAGATTGATCTCAAAGGCTCCCAAAAACGAAATACCAAACACGATCAGCAGCAGGAAGAAAAATATGTTAAAGATGCCATTGGTTGCGAGAGCATTCAATGCATCGGGGCCGAAAATCAAGGTTATAACTAATCCAAGCGATACGTAAATAACGATGATCGACAACCCGTACAAAAGAGAATGTACAATGCCTTTTGCCTTTGAACCTGTTTTTTTGGTGAAGAAGCTAACCGTTAATGGCAGCAGTGGGTAGATACACGGCATGGTAATAGCCAGCAAACCACCCACAAAGCCCGCTATAAATATCTCCCACAGTGTTTGCGATTTTTCATTCGCAGGTTGCACAGCTTTAACTGTGGGCTGGTTCTTTTTAAGCTCAGCCTGTTTTTTCTGGAACTCTTTTGCACTATCCGCCGCACTCGGTATCTCAGTAAACTGCACGTCTGTAGCCGATACAGCAGTGTCCGCCTTTTTTTTCTGAAAAGCTTTAACAGGTTTTACACCCAGTGCAAAAAATGCAACAAAGGCTATTAATAAAAATAGCCCTGTTTTAATGGCATTACGGCCTTTAAATAATTTCATCTTGCAGCCCTGATTATTTACTTACCGGGATAGAGAAATCGATATCTTCCGGCGGAAGGCATTTATGGTCGTTGCAGGTCATGTACTCCAACTGGCCTTTTACAGTAGTTGCACCTGCTGATTTAAGCTTTACTTTTTGTTGAAAAATCACCGACTTCTCAAAATAGGTAACATCCATTTTAAAGGTCGATTCATATTTTTTGATTGGCGTTGGCTGTGAAGCTGCCCCAACCAGGGTATAATCATTTGATTTAGCGAAGGTAAAAGATGTTTTTATCGGCCCGCCGTCAGGAACGTTTAAGCCGTAAACATGCCAGCCTTCATCAATTGTGGCTTTCAGGAATACCACGGCCTCAGTCTGGCTTAACCTTTTTGCAGCATACGACCATTTTACGTGCGACTCGATTTGTGCCTTAGCGCCAAAGCTTAATGCCAGGGCAACCGCAGCTAACAGTACTTTTTTCATTTTTATAGTTTATATTAATTTTCGTTTTTAACCTTATTTAATTCGCTACTGGGATAGAAAAATTCACATCCTCGGGCGGCAGGCATTTGCTGCCATTACAGGCAACATATTCTAATTGTCCTTTAACTACCGCCTTATCTGCCGATTTTAATTTAACCTTCTGCTGAAATATCACCGATTTTTCGAAATACGTAATGTCCATCTTAAGGTTCGGCTCATATTTCTTAACGGGCACAGGCTGGGTGGTTGCTCCAACCAACTGATAGTCCTTTGATTTTACGAAAGTAAATGAAGTTTTCGGTCCGTCGCCCTTAAGGTCCAGTCCGTAGATATGCCACATGCTGGTAATATCAGCCTTAATAAATACCATCGCTTCCGTGGCATTTAGCTTTTTTGCGGCGTACGACCATCTTACAGGAGCTTCTATTTGCGCCTTAGCCGTAACGCTTAAGATTAATGCACTGAATACAAATAGTAATTTCTTCATTTGGTGTACATTATATATTGTCCCTATATATTAATGCAAAAACTCAATCTCTTTCAGGCTAAACTCCAAATCTTCGCCCTTATTGTTTTTAACTACCAGCAAGCCTGTATCGGTTACGCTACGTATTGCCCCCGTAAACTCACCCTCTTTCGACTTAAATTCCCGCTCTTCGTTTAACCAGTATAGTCGCGATAAATACTTTTCCCTTACAAACAAAAATTTATCGGCTTTCAAACTTAAGTAGTAAGCCTCAATGTGACGGCAAATTTCGGATAATAAATATTTTAAATCATAATCCTGTTGTAAGATTTGCTTTACAGATACCGCATTTGGCAGATTTTCAGGAAATGTCTCCTGGTTGATATTTATGCCAATACCGGCAATGGCATTTTTTATTTGTAAGCCCTGTATCATATTTTCAATCAGCATGCCACCCAATTTTTTGCCGCCGTAATAAACATCGTTCGGCCATTTTATTTTTAGGTCATCGCCAAGCAGGGGTTCTAAAGCGTCGAAAACGCCCAAACTAACAGCCCTTACAAGATCGAACTGCTGCGAAACGGGTAAAAACGATGGCTTTAATAAAATACTGAACGTTAAATTCTTGCCGGGTTCGGTAAACCAGCCATTTTGATGCTGCCCGCGGCCGGCATATTGGTCGACTGCCATAATGACCGTTCCCTCAATCACTGGCTTGGAATTTGACACTAAATTTTTGAGGTAAGTGTTTGTAGAGTCAACTTGTTGAATTGTCAATAAGTTTTGTCCGACAAATAATCCCGAAAATATGTTATTTTGCACAGTATAATATTATTAAATACCGAATCGTTCAAAACTAATTCTTTTTGATGGGAAAAAACAAAGCGTTAAGTGAAGCGGCCTATATTTCTGAGTTAGCCATTCATGGTATCCAGGAAAAAAAAGGAAACGATATTATCAGGTTAGACCTTCGTAATATATTTAGTACCGTTACTGATTATTTTGTGATAACACATGCCGAATCAGGCACACAGGTAAGAGCCATAGCCAATAGTGTTGAAGAAGAAATTTATAAAGCTACGCAACAGGAACCTTACCGCAAAGAAGGCCTGGCGCATGCTGAATGGATACTGCTGGATTATATAGATGTGGTTGTGCACGTTTTCCGCACAGATAAGCGTGAATTTTACGGAATGGAAGATTTGTGGGGCGATGCCGAAATTAAAATGTATAAAAGCGCATAAGCTTTCGCAACAATTGCATTTTATCGCGCGTCATCATCATACCATGATTGTAAAATAAAGATTGTAAGTTTGAGTTTGTAAATTAATGAAAGATAATAAATTGGAAAATCCAAAACCGATAAGGAAAATACCGAATAAAAAGATAACGCCAAAATCACCAAGGCCCAGCTTTATGTGGTTTTATGCCATAATAGTTGTTGTGCTGCTGGTTGTTGCCACCCTTTTAAATACTACCACCACCAATAACATAACCTTCCAAAGGTTTACAGAGCAAATGCTTAAACAGCATGATGTAAAGAAAGTAGTTTGTTACCGTAACGGCGATCTGGTTGTTGCTGAAGTCTACATTAAAGACGAAAGCTTAGGCAAAGAGCAATACCGCGATGCTAAAAAAGAGCAAAACAAAATTGGCTTTAGCGGCAATAATGACGCCCCGCAATACACCTTTACCGATGCCACCTTTGAAGGTATAAAAACATCGATAAATGCCGCTGAAAAAGATGCCGGCATTACTGGTGACCAAAAGACACCGGTTAGCATTGAGGCTGGTCATGAAAGCCTGCTCTCTAACTGGTTTGTGCAGTGTATTATAATGGCTGTATTGCTGGTGGCGGTATGGCTGTTTATTATGCGCCGTATGAGCGGTGGTGCAGGTGGCGGTCCCGGCGGCCAGATATTTAATATTGGCAAATCAAAAGCTACCCTGTTTGATAAAGAAGCCCAGGTATCGGTTACGTTTAATGATGTTGCCGGTTTGGAAGAAGCCAAACAGGAAGTAATGGAAATCGTCGATTTCCTTAAGAATCCCAAAAAATACACTAACCTGGGTGGTAAAATACCTAAGGGCGCTTTATTAATAGGTGCGCCGGGTACTGGTAAAACCTTGCTTGCAAAGGCTGTTGCCGGTGAGGCACAGGTACCTTTCTTCTCGTTGTCGGGTTCCGACTTCGTGGAAATGTTTGTGGGTGTGGGCGCGTCACGTGTGCGTGACTTATTCCGCCAGGCCAAAGACAAAGCCCCCTGTATTATATTTATCGATGAGATTGATGCTATTGGCCGCGCCCGTGGTAAAAACAATATAGTAGGCGGTAACGATGAGCGCGAAAATACGCTGAACCAATTGCTGGTTGAGATGGATGGTTTCGGTACCGATTCAGGTATCATCATCCTGGCCGCAACTAACCGCCCGGATGTATTGGACTCCGCTTTATTGCGCCCCGGTCGTTTTGACCGCCAGGTCTCAATCGATAAGCCGGATTTGATTGGCCGTGAGCAGATATTTAAAGTTCACCTTAAACCGGTTAAGCTGGCTGAAGGTGTTGACGCCAAAAAATTATCGGCACAAACTCCTGGTTTTGCAGGCGCCGAAATTGCCAACGTTTGTAACGAAGCTGCACTGATTGCCGCCCGTAAGAATAAAGAGGCGGTGGACATGCAGGACTTCCAGGACGCTATCGACCGCGTGATTGGCGGTTTGGAGAAAAAGAACAAGATCATCTCTCCGGAAGAGAAACGCATTGTTGCTTACCACGAAGCTGGTCACGCCATCGCAGGCTGGTACCTGGAGCATGCCGACCCGCTGGTTAAGGTATCTATCGTTCCGCGCGGTGTTGCTGCCTTGGGTTACGCTCAATACTTGCCTAAGGAACAATTCCTCTACACTACTGAGCAACTGATTGACGGTATGTGTATGACGCTCGGTGGCCGTGTGGCTGAAGATATCACCTTCGGGAAAATATCAACCGGTGCACAAAACGATTTGGAGCGTATTACCAAACTGGCTTATGCTATGGTTACCATTTATGGCATGAATGATAAGATCGGGAATGTATCATTTAACGATACCCAGGGTGAGTACCAGTTCAACAAGCCATACTCTGAGAAAACATCAGAGATGATTGACGTGGAAGTTCGTAACCAGATAGCCGTTGTTTATGAAATGACTAAAAAGTTATTGATTGACAAACGCGAAGGACTGGAAAAATTGGCGAATAAGCTATTGGAGAAAGAAATTCTGTTCCAGAGCGATTTGGAAGAAATATTAGGCAAGCGTCCATTCGATAACCGTACCACTTATGACGAATTTGTGAACGGTCCGGAAGGCGACCAGGGCCCGGCAGCATCTGCGCTGGTACCCGAAGGCGTTGCCGACCATTCAGGAACATTTAACCGTAATCCTGAAGAAAAGGATTTAAATAGCTAATTTCAAATTAGCTGAAAGTTAAAAGTCCAAAGCCGGAAGCAATTTGCTATTCTGCTTTGGACTTTTGCTTTTAACGATACTCATTTGTATTATTGTCAAATGTGCAGTTGCTAAACTTTTAGCTGTCTGCTTTACGCTTAAAACATGAGGGACATTACTACACCCAGGGAAAAGCTGTTAAAGAAAATCCGGAAAGCACTTTTGGAGAAAAGGGATAATCCGTATCCAAACGTGGAGGACCTGCCGCATTATCCGCAATCTGACGAATTGCCTGAGGTTATGTTTGCCGAGCAGTTTACCGCGATATCGGGTCAGTTTCTTTTTTGTGAGGATGAAGTACAATTTATAGAGAACCTGCTCGAACTGGCTGAAGCACGTAAATGGCATAAAATTTATTGCTGGGAACCCGACCTGCAGGCCGTTCTCGACCGTTTTGAGTACCCCTATTATGCAACCGATAAGGATTTTGAAGAAGCTGAAGTAGGTTTTACCCTTTGCGAAGCATTGATAGCCCGTAACGGCAGTATCCTGCTTTCAAATGCTAACATGGCGGGTAGAAGGTTAAGTATTTATCCGCCTGTGCATATTGTTTTGGCGTATACTTCGCAGTTGGTTGTAGATATAAAAGACGGCCTTAAGCTGATAAAAAATAAGTACGAAGGTAACTTGCCATCGATGATAAGTAATGTTACCGGCCCCAGTCGTACTGCTGATATTGAAAAGACCTTGGTTTTAGGTGCGCACGGGCCAAAGGAGCTTTTTGTGTTTTTGCTGGAAGGATAAATCGTAGACACAAGTGCTGTGTCTCTACAAGTGTAATTTCAATTCATCCAACCTGCTTTCTTCCAAAACCACGCGCTCACTTTTTTTACCTGCGCCATATCGCCATTTTATTAAACGTATGCACTCGTTGGCAACTTCAATTCCGGTAATATCGCCATCGTCAAAACAACAGCAGCCGGTATTAAAATAGGTGTCCAGATAACCGTTGAAATCCGGCGGACGATCGGTTTTCAGGTGCAGGCTATCAATTTTACTTTGCAGTTTTTCGGCTTCGCCGGTGTTATTTTCCTTTTTGGCGATAGTCAATTTATCAAACAATATTTCCAGTTGGGTCATAGACCTGAATACCGGTTGATGCGTATGCCCGGTTATCAAAAGCAGGTTTTTCCGTTTCGAGCTCCACTCGTACATAATGCGGTTATGGTCGGTTTTTAACTGGTCGTTATTGGCGGGCGTATTGGGGTTTATTCGTAAATAAGCCTGGAATGGTCCCCATATATCCGAAACAAACCATTTGCTGAACCAGTTTCCATCGCTCTGCAGATCACCCTGGTGGCCGTGAGTCATGTAAATTTCGAATGGCTCGTTTTTGATATTGGCTTTAAGGATAACGCCTTCATGAATTTTTACCGCTTTGTCATAGATACTTGTAAGGCTAACCTGTGCCAAAGGGTCGTTATCCCAATATAAATCGTGATTGCCAAATATTTTTATAAAGGCTTTGCGCCCGAGAAATTTCTTTTCAGCTTCAAAAGTGAGCTTATTGTGCCGTTTCACGGTAACAAAAAGGTTTTCCCAAAGCTCTTCGCTGTCGCCCAGGTTTATATAAAAGAAATGGTTTTGATTATAATAATCCAGTGCTGCTACGTAGTTTTTAGCGCAATTGGTAAATACGTCAGCGCCATCGCGGGCGCCTTTATGCTGATCAGAAAAGATGATGAATTTATCTTCGGATGGGTTAAAATTAACAACCAGGCCTTTTTTCTCGTCGCCGGAGGTTATTTGCCGGTAAAGTTCCGCAAGCGCTGTGTCTACCCGCCCTTTATCGGGCCGTGATGAAATACTGTTCGCCAGCCTTATCACCGGCCTGGTTAAAAGCTCTTGTAAAAATTTACGCATCAGTGTGTTAACCCCTGCAAATGAGTTTAGTTTAATCGGCAAGCTGCATTTCCAGCAGCTCACATAATAATATTTTGCACATTATCAACCCGTTAAATAACGGTATTTATTGCGTTAAAATACGATAAAAAAACCGTTATTTAACGGTGTCATTTAGGTGGTTTAGCCCTATATTTAGAGAATATTATCTAACCCTAAAGACAAATTGATATGGCATCTGTAATTGACAAAGACACCGCGAAAGCTTTAATTGCCGGCTACCAGTCGCAAAACTCAGGAAGTAATGGCCCGGCCCTTCTGACACCCGATGGTCAGTTTTTAAAAGGGTTCTTTATCAGCCGGCGTTGTCTCGACGCTATTTTAAGCGACAAGAACAATATCGGCGTGAGCGTTTTTTTTGCAAAGCATCCTGATTTCCCGACATCAACCGACAACAAGTTTACCCTGGTACTTAGTGGGTCGGAAATTAATCCCGATTATCCGGATGACCCAACTGCTGCACCTTATGTTGCCAGGTATGAAGCATGGGACCAGATAGCACCCTGCCCGCCTATGTGTACGGAGCTTATTTAACCGGCGAGTATGAGCGATAAGATATATTTGATGTACCTGCTGGTTTTGCTTTTAGCGACAATACCGGGACTGGCAAGATATAAAAAGCTTAGTAAGGCGTTTAGGATTTTAACTATCTTAATCTTATGCACCCTGATTAGCGAGGCCACCAAAAAGGTATATGGCAAAATATATCATAACAATATGCCGCAGGCTCACGCGTGGGCGGTAATTGAATTCAGCTTGTTTTCGCTTACCTATTATTTCCTGGTAATAGATGCAAGAATTAAACGGCTTATTCTTTTTATAATTGGCGGAATGGTGGTGTTGGAAATTGCGAATGTGATATTCTTCGAAAAACTAACGCAATTTCCATCATTAATTCTCGAGGCTTCACATATCGTATATGTAATTTATGCTGTGACGCTCTTTCGCCAAATGCTGTTGTCGCCAACAGAACAAAGCTTGTTTAAGCAAAGCCTGTTTTGGTTTAATATAAACATGCTTTTTTACGCAACCACCATGTTTTTAAACTATGCGTTGCTAAGCTACTTTATAGAGAATAAACTGGACATTGTACCTTTAGTTTATTTTGCGCTTGTTATCAATTTAATATTCTATATTGTGATTGGTATATCCCTACTAATGGATAATAAAAAAGCTCAAATAAGCGCGGTTAATAATGGTTAATGGGGCTCTTCCAAACAGCGGCGAATTATATGTTGTACTGATAAGTACAACCGTTTTCTTTACGTTTTTGGCGGGCTTTATTATTTACTTTATCGTACTTTATCAGAAGCGCCAGGTGCAAAATAAGGCAGAACGCGAGGTGCTGGAGGGTAACTTTAAGCAGGAGTTTTTAAAAGCCCGTTTAGAAATGCAGGAGCAAACCTTTGCCCACGTAAGCCGTGAACTGCATGATAACATTAACCAGGTGTTGTCGTTTGTTAAGCTCAACCTTGCTATGATAAACGATGTGCCTGAGCCGCAGCAGACAAAGTTGAACGAGAACCGCGAGCTGATTGCACATGTAATTACCGACCTGCGCGACCTTTCAAAAAGCCTGAGCTTTGAGCATATAACCAAGCAGGGACTGGTTAAAACAATTGAAAACGAAGTAAATAAGCTGAATAAGAGCGGTCTGATTGAAGCCGAACTTATTGTTAAAGGCGATGTTTACCCGCTTGGTGAACAGCGCGAGCTTGTTTTATTTCGTATTTTTCAAGAGGTTGTTAACAACACGATGAAGCATTCGGGCGCGGCATTGCTTAATATTTGTTTGGAATATATTCCTGAATTGTTTAATTTAACCATTGGGGATGACGGCGTTGGCTTTTCGGCTAACTCACTGGACCACAGCCGGGGTTCTGGTTTGATGAATATTGAAAATAGAGCTGCCGTAATAGGAGCAGTTGCTAAAATAGATAGTTCGCCCGGCAATGGCTGTAGTGTGAACGTTAACCTAAACTTGTTACAACAAAAAATTTCAATACATTAATGGAAAATGTCCAGATTGCATTGGTTGACGACCATAAGCTTTTCAGAAGCGGGATAGCGTCGTTAATTAATAATTTTAAAGGATTTAAGATACTTTTTGAGGCGGGTAACGGCGAGGAAATGGTTAGAAGGATTTCTTCAAAACTTAAACCCGACATCGTGCTGCTGGATATTCACATGCCGGTGATGGACGGTGCAGCAACAGCCTTATGGCTAAAAGAAAATTACCCCGAAATACGCATCATTGTATTGTCTATGCTGGAAGACCCTGAAAAAGTGCTTACCATGCTAAAACTTGGTGCAAAAGGTTATCTGCTCAAAGATTCGGAACCTCACGAGTTTGAACGCGCTTTGCAAAAAGTATCTGTAGGTGAAGTTTATTATCCTGAATTTGTTACCCGGCTATTGATAAACTCGTTCAACGAGCATATCGACCAGGTGACTTTACAAATCAGGGAACTTGAATTTATTAAACTGGCTGCGTCCGAGCTTACTTATAAAGAAATCGCTACCCAAATGTGTATCAGCATACGTACCGTGGACGGCTACCGTGACCAGTTGTTCGAAAAACTGGGTGTTAAAAGCCGGATAGGGTTGGTATTATATGCTATAAAACATAAGTTGATAGAAGTAAATAGCTAATATTTTTAGTATTTTTGTTCTCATGTCACATGAGGATAATCCGGAGTTTTTTAAGGGGCGGGGTGCGCAGGTAAATACCCACAACAAATATTTAAAAAACAAGTATGTGCTCGAACATATCGAGGGCCTGGACGAGCCTTTGCTCGAAAATACGGCTACGCAACTTTTTGAAGAGAATCCTAAAAAGATTGTCAGCGAGTCGAACAGCCCCGATTTAAGCCACATGTACTCTATTAATCCCTACCAGGGTTGCGAGCATGGCTGCATATATTGTTATGCCCGCAACACGCATGAATATTTTGGCTTTAGCGCGGGATTGGATTTTGAGCGTAAAATAATTGTGAAGCGTAACGCACCGCAGCTTTTGGAAGAATACTTCAACAAGAAAAATTACCGGCCGGTATGTATCCTGTTGTCCGGGAATACTGACTGCTACCAGCCAATAGAACGAAGACTTAAGATAACCCGCTCGCTGCTCGAAATTTTCCTGAAATACCGCAACCCGGTAAGCATTATCACAAAAAACAACGTGATACTGCGCGATCTGGATATTTTAACAGAGATGGCAGCAATGAACCTGGTTCATGTTAACGTATCCATCACCTCTTTAAATGAACAGACACGCCAAAAACTGGAGCCGCGAACCGTTACTGCTACCGGGCGCCTGGCAGTAATTCAAAAATTAACAGAAAAGGGAATTCCCTGCCGGGTGATGGCAGCCCCCATTATTCCCGGACTAAACAGCAACGAAGTGCCCGCCATTATAAAAGCTGCCGCCGACCGGGGAGCACTGGCAGCAGGTTTCACTATAGTGCGTTTAAACGGTAGTATTGGAGAGCTATTTTCCGACTGGATATACAAAGCGTTTCCCGACAGAGCAGAGAAAGTGCTGAATATGATAAAATCATGCCATGCCGGTAACCTGAACGACAGCGAGTTTGGCCGGCGGATGAGTGGCGAAGGTAAAATTGCGGAGTCGATACACCAAATGTTTAAGATGGCTTACACCCGTTTTATGGCCGGTCGCGAAATGCCTGAGTTTGACTATACGCTGTTTGTACCTAAGAATGGTAAGCAGACGAGTATGTTCTAAGGGCGTTTTTAAACTTACGAAGTCTTCAAGACTTCGTAAGTTTTGCACCGGTAAGCATCTTATCTATTGCTAAGCCGATCCCTACCCCAACCGTATAACACAACATATCGCTCCATAAAAAAGAATAACCCAAAATCAATCCGCCTAAAACGGTATGCCGGATGTTATTTATCCAAGGCGCCTGGTAAAGCTGGCTGAACTCGATGCCATAGCTGAATATCAAACTTGCAATAGCAGCCCATTTTATTTTTCGGTAGATAAACAAAAACCTCACTATAAAATAAACCATCAATCCCCATAAAATATCCCCGGTAAATAGCGGAATGCCGTTGATGTACCTTGACAAAAGGCCTGCGGTTATTGTCAGCGTTATAAGAATAAAATAGGATAGTCTTGTCTTTGACATTTTCCCAAACTTACGAAGTCTCGAAGACTTCGTAAGTTTTAGGTACCCGTCCAGGTTTTACACAATCCGTTAACAACTTTTAACAGTTTTTATCGAAATAAACCTGTATGTTCGGGGTATGTCAAATCAAATAGAATTAACCATAGACGATATTATAGCAGCATTGCCAACGCTTGATCATGACGACAGGATGAAACTGCAAAGCGCACTTTTTGGCTTCCAGAACGATATGGACCTTAAAGAAGCTTTGAGCCAAAACCTGGAATCAATAAAAGGCGGTCGTGTAGGGCACGAGTAGGTTGAAAGCCTGTAGTCGGAAGTCTGTTTTTAAGTTTTATGACTTTGGACTAACGACTCAAGACTTCGGACTAAAATCAATCCCATATATTAGGCCGCTCTATGCCGAGCGTCCGCAAGTAGCTCATGACATTACCAGCGTGAATAGCTTCATGATAGGCTATCCGCAACAGGTAATCACCCAGTTTTCGTCGTTGACCCAGGGCCGGTCTTACAATCTCTATTTCTTCCAGGTCCTTTTCAGAAAAAGATTTTATCATTTTAAAATAGTTTTCCCGGTAAGGGGCAGCAAAAGTTAACTCGTCGGCTATTGTGGTGTACGGCAGGTTTTCCCATGGTGTGCTTAGGTCGCCCTTGTCGCCGCGGCCGATAATTATTTTTTGGTAGATATATTCACTTTCGAGCACGTGGCGCACTAGCTCAATGATGCTCATTGCATCATGGTCTGGCCGCCAATTATAAAACTGTTCGGGGATGCCGTTCCAAAGGATAATGCTGCGCCGCCTTATTTCCTCGTAATTTAAAAAGATAAGCTGAGATGAATTCATGATACTTTTAATTGTGTAGGGAACGCGGGATACTGCATCTGCATATCACGTCCAACTATATTTCTCCATTTTTTCGCATCCACGATACTACGGCCCTTATCTCGCCATAACTAAAGTCATCGCCCAATACTTCCTTTACGGGCGACAACTTTTCTGCGCCATAGCTCTCAACCGCATCTTTTATGACCGGAATTTTATCTGGCACAACCAACTCCGTTATGTCCATTTCGCCCTTATAAATGTAGAAGCTCAAATGCCCTTCTATGGTTGTGGCGGCAAGACCGCGCAACGCAGCAATTTCACTTACCGGTTTACCCGCTTTATATAAAGTGAAACTCTCTTTGGCTGTGTCAGACGATCTCGGTATCGCCGGCCTTTCCCCGGTTGATTTACGTTCGCGCTTAGCCGATTTTTGTTCCATCCTCGAAGAAAGTCCATTTTTTGCCGAATAAGCTTTAACAGGTTCCAAAAACTCGCGGCCATAGCGGGCCAGCTTCACATCGCCAAACCCCGAAATAAGCCGAAGCTCCTCCAGGCTTTGAGGGAAGTAAGTCGCCATTTCCTGCAGACCCAAGTCTGAAAGAATAATATAAGGCGGTACATTTTCATTACGCGCTATATCACTGCGCAGGCTCCTGAGTTCATTAAGTAATGCCGCTTCGAATGGCAATGCTTCCGGACGGCGTTGCTCTTCAACTTTTTCAATCTCCACCAACTCTACCTTTTGCAGGCCTTTAAGCACGGCGTCGCTTTTATCGGTGAGCTTTAAAGTGGGGTACATACCGTCAGTAACCTCCTCAAGGTACCCCTGTGCTGTAAGCTCGCGCATGTAGCGCTGCCATTCCACTTTGCTTATGTCGGCGCCAATGCCGTAGGTTTTAAGTTGCTTATGCTCGTTCCATATTTTTTCGCTCTTTGAGCCTCGCAAAAAATCAACTACATAATTACTGCCAAAGCGCTCTTTGAGACGTGTTACGGCTGATAGCGCTTTTTGGGCGATAAGCGTAGCATCGAACGTTTTAAATTCTGTTAAGCAAAAATCGCAGGAGCCGCAATTTGGCGGAAATGTCTCATCAAAATAATTCAATAAATATTGGCGGCGGCAGGCATGGAGCTGGCAGTATCTCACCATATCGTCCAGCTTTTTCAACATGATACGGCTTTGCTCCGGGTTGTCTTCAACCATAGCAAACTGTTTTAGTTTCATGGCATCACCGCCCGAGAACAGCAGTAACGCGTCAGATGGTAGGCCGTCACGCCCTGCGCGGCCGGTTTCCTGGTAATACCCCTCGATGTTTTTAGGCAAATCCATGTGGACCACGTACCGCACGTTCGATTTATTGATACCCATACCAAAGGCTATCGTCGCTACAATTATCCGCACTTCATCGCGCAAAAAAGCCTCCTGTGTGCGTGCTTTAACAGAGTTCTCTAATCCGGCGTGATAAGCCTCGGCCAGGTAGCCGGCCTCTTTTAAATCTTCGGCCACGCTTTCTGTCGATTTTCGCGACAGGCAATATATAATCCCTGAATCGTCTTTTTTGTCCGCTAAAAAATCAAGCAACTGAGTAAATCCATTGCGCCTGGGTACAACTTTATAGGTAATGTTTTCCCGGTTAAATGATGATACGAATACCTCCGGATTTTTAAGGTTCAGTTTTTCAAGAATATCCTTTTTGGTAAGCTTATCAGCCGTGGCTGTGAGAGCTATTACCGGCACGTTCGGAAATTCTTCCTTTAAGCCGGCAAGCGCCAGGTATTCGGGCCTGAAATCGTGCCCCCAATGCGATATGCAGTGTGCTTCATCAATAGCGATCAGCGAAACAGGGAGCGTTTTTAAAAAATCCATCAGCCTGGCGTCTTTACCGAATAAGCGCTCAGGTGCAAGGTACAGCAGTTTTATTTGGTTGCTTTTTAGTTTCCGGCTGATATCCGCCTGCTCATTTGGCGATTGGCTCGAATTTAAAAAGGCGGCCGGTATGCCGTTGACATTTAACGCGTCAACCTGGTCTTTCATCAGCGCGATGAGCGGCGAAATAACTATTGTCAAGCCATCAAGCAACACCGCAGGCAACTGGTAACATAAGGATTTACCGCCGCCGGTAGGCATCAGGGTAAGCACATCCTTTTTATCCAGGATGTTTTTAATAATAGCTTCCTGTTGATGGCGGAACGCGCTGTATCCAAAATATTTTTGCAGGGCTTGTGATGGGTTCATAAGCTTAAATGATATGTTGCTGTATGTGACGCAAATATGCTAATATTTTTGGCATTTCAAAGCCTGATAATGAAAAGTCGCGTGTAATAAATTCGTGTTGACAACGCCATTAATACCGCTCTTTAAAATAATTTTATAAATTAGCTTTTACTTAACTGACATCCATGATAAAAAAACTACTCCTGTCACTCCTTTTTACAAGCATTTGTTGTATCGCTTTTGCCCAAGCCATTCAGTCGCCCGAGCAATTTTTAGGCTATAAGCTGGGCGAACAGTTTACACCGCATTATAAAATCATAGAATATTTTAAATACGTAGCGGCCCACTCTAAAAATGTAAAGTTGCAGCAGTATGGTACCACCAACGAGGGCAGGCCGCTGGTGGTAATGTTCATCGCGTCAGACGAAAATATTGGCCGGTTGGAGGAAATCAGGACTAACAATTTGAAATTGGCCGGTCTGGAGTCGGTTGCGGTTACCGGCGCCAGTAGCAGCGCAGTTAAAACGGGTTCTACCTCGTCGTCAGCTGCCGGTACGAACACCCCGGTGATTTGCTGGTTAAGCTATAATGTTCACGGCAATGAACCGGCGTCATCCGAAGCCGCTATGTGGACATTGTTCGACCTGGTAGATGCTTCTAATACACGCACCCAGGGGTGGTTAAAGAATATGGTTGCAGTTATCGATCCTTGTATCAATCCGGATGGGCGCGACCGTTACGTGCATTTCTACAATTCAGTTAAAGGCGAAAAACCGGATGCCAATCCGTATTCGCGCGAGCATGCCGAACCATGGCCGGGCGGCAGGGTGAATCATTATTATTTCGACCTTAACCGGGACTGGGCATGGCAAACACAGAAGGAAACTCAGGCGCGCCTCGCCTTATATAATCAATGGTTGCCCCAGGTGCATGTAGATTATCACGAACAGGGCTACAACGCACCCTATTATTTTGCCCCAGCCGCCGAACCATTTCATAAGGTTATTACGCCATGGCAGCGCGAAATGCAGACAACCATAGGAAAAAACAATGCTAAATATTTCGACGAGAACGGCTGGCTGTATTTCACCAAGCAGGAATTCGATTTGTTATATCCATCCTATGGCGATACCTATCCTATATATAACGGGTCTATTGGTATGACTTACGAGCAGGGCGGCATCAGCGCGGGTCTGGCGGTAGTTAGCCGCTCCGGCGATACCGTAACCCTGGTGCAACGTGTGGCACACCATCACTCAACCAGCTTGAGCACGCTCGAAATTACATCAGCTTACGCGCAAAAACTACTAACCGAGTTTAAAAAGTTCTTCGACGATAGTCGTGCCAACCCTCCCGGTGAATACAAAACCTATGTTATTAAAAATGATAATGTTGATAAAGTAAACGCGTTAACGACATTGCTCGACAGGAATGGCATTCAGTACGGCTTCGGTTTAAAAAGCACCGTTAATGGCTATAATTATATTACCGGTAAAAACGAACAATATGATGTTGGCCCGAATGACCTGGTGATAAATGCCTATCAACCCAAATCGGTCTTACTTGACGTGTTGCTTGAGCCAAAAACTTTTGTGACCGATTCAAATACTTATGACATTACCGCCTGGTCGCTGCCTTACGTTTATGGATTAAAGGCATACGGGGTGAAAGAATCGTTAAAGCCGACAGGACTGACCTATAGCGCCGCCAAGCCGGCCGTGCTGGTTAATGTTCGTGCTTATGCGTACGTTTCGTCGTGGCAGTCGGTTAATGATGTTCGCTTTTTGGCCTCGCTATTAAAAAATGGTATAAAAGTTCGTTATTCCGAAAAGCCTTTTGATGCTGCCGGAAAACATTTTAACGCAGGTTCGCTGCTGATAACGCGTGCCGGGAATGACAAAGCCGATTTTGATCAGATCGTAGCCCGTATCGCTACGTCCCTAAACCAGGACCTAACACCTTTAACATCGGGTTTTGTTGAGAAAGGGTATGATCTTGGTTCGGATGTGATACGCTTTATCCATCAGCCGCGGGTGATGCTGGTTACCGGAGATGATGTAAACTCTGAAGCGATGGGTGAAGTTTGGCATTATTTTGAGCAGCAGATAGCTTACCCGATTACGTTGGTGCGTTATCGTGATTTGGGCAGGGCCCGTTTGTCTGATTTTGACGTAGCTATTTTCCCTGACGGCGATTATGATGGCTTCCCGTCGGATAAATTGCAAAGTTGGGTGCGCGATGGTGGTAAGCTGATAGCCATGCAGAGCGCTGTTGGGCAATTGGTTGATAAAAAAGGGTTTTTAATAAAACGTAAAGAGGATAAAAAGGAAGAGAAAAGCGATTCAAAAGAAAAAGCCCCAAACATGTTAGCTTATGGTGATCGTGACCGCGATGCAATACGGTCAAGCGTACCAGGGGCTATATATAAGGTAAACCTGGATAATACCCACCCGCTTGGCTTTGGTTTGCCGCCATATTATTATAGCATAAAATTAAGCGATGATATTTACGATTATTTTGGCGATGATGCCTGGAATGTAGGCACTGTAAAAAAAGACGGCCTGGTATCCGGTTTCGTAGGACAGAAAAGCAAAGAAAAAATAAAAGACGGTATGCTGTTCGGCGTACAGTCGATGGGCAGGGGCAGCGTAGTTTATTTAACTGACGACCCGATATTCCGCAGTTTCTGGGAAAATGGAAAGCTGCTGCTGAGCAATGCCGTGTTTATGGTTGGGCAGTAAAATCAGTTGGCAGTTTACAATAAAACACCGGGATTTATATGATGGAGGAAATCGAAAAACAGGAGATATTAAATTCCTATAAATGGATTAAGGTGCCAAAATATATTGATGATGAAAATTTGCCGCTTGAAGAACGACTAAAGCGCCTGGAGGAACACCATATTGAGGAAACCACATTTCTGATAGAGAAAATACGGGAATTGGTACGGAACATGTAATTACCAATAATCCAAAAAAAGGCATCCGCAAGGATGCCTTTTTCTATAAGTATGCGAATCAAAAACTCCCCCTTTAGGAGCCGGGGGGGGCTAATTCCCCTTCACCCTTCCTTTCTCATCATCAGCGCCGGTTTGGTGCTGGCGGGCTTTTATTTTACTGTTGCCAAAGTTGTAGGTGAATGTAAGGCGGGCAACCTGGCTGTCGCGTTTCTGGCGGATATCTAAATCTATGTTCTGGTATTTGGTAGTAACATCATTACGACGGGTGTTGAATATGTCGCTCACCGAGAATTTGATATTGGCCTTTTTATTGGCAAATGAATGGCTTATACCGGCATCCGTAGCATATTGCGGATGAACACTAAACAAGCCATAAGTTAATGCCGACTGGTAATTTGGCGTAATCTCCAATCTATAACCTTTTATGGGTGTAAAAGTTTCGGTGGCACGCAACTGGTACGCAAACTGCCCTTTGTTTAAGTTACCTCCCTCAAGCCCGTTCGATTTAAAGCCCAGGTAAAATGCCGTGGCGTTGATATCGCCTGTCCACCATTTGGTTATGGTATAGCTCGAATACAGGTTGGCGTTATAGCTGTTCTGCACCTGCAGGTTCTGCTGGCTTACAAAAGCCACTTTTGTTGCCGGGTCGGTTCCCGGTACTTCGGTCATTACATCAGTAGTGCGGCTGTAGCCCAGGGTTAAGGTGATGTTCTTATTATAGGTGTAGTTCAACTCAAAGTTGTTGGTGTATTGTGGCTTTAAGTAAGGGTTGCCTTTTTGATAAGTGTATGGGTCCAAACGGTAAACAAAAGGATTCAAATTATCATACTGCGGGCGGTCGATACGGCGGCTGTACGAGAAGCTCATTTCGTTTTTGTCATTAAAGGTATGGTTTACAAATACGCTCGGGAACAGGTTAAGATAGTGGCGGTTGATACGCTGCACTATATTTGATGAGTCGCCGGTTGCGTTCGAGCTGGTATACTCTGCACGTACGCCAAGCTGAACCGAAGTGCCTTTATAATCTTTGTTAAAGTTTAAGTAGCCGGCACTGATTTTTTCATCATACATAAAATGATTGGTGCTTTGGTAGGCATCGGTAGCAGCCAATTTCTCCCGCAGGTCGTTGTCTGTTTTTACATCGCTGAATTTTAAACCGGCTTCCATCTTTAATGTTTTGCTCAATGGATTGGTATAATCAGCCTTCGCAGTTTTTATTTCGATGTTTGATGGCGTAAGGTTTCCCAAATACGCCTGCGGGTGCTGCAGACTACCATTGGCTAAAAAGAAATCGGTAACATATTGCGCTGTGGTATTGTTCTTGAATTTTGAATAATCAACATCAGCGCTTATCTGCTGCCCTGCGGTATCAATTTTATAGGTATCATTTAAGTTAGCAGCAAAGCTGTGGTAAGTTTGACGGATAGACGTAACGGTACGCAGCGATGAGTCGACCTGTGTAAAGTTTGGTCCGATATATGTGCGGTTATCATTGCTGTCGTTCTCCGAATTGAAATAACCATTAACAACAAAACCCAAAGTATTTTTTGATGATGTATTAATATCAGTGCCCAGCCGGTAGCTATTATTATGGCGGCTTTGCGGCATACCGGTGTACTGGTTAAAAAAGGTTTGATGGCCGGCGGTATCGGTAACGATACGCTTTAAGCCGATATCCTGGAAGCGTTTGTTATCATCATGGCTGAAGGAGCCGAATATATTTACATCCCCAACTTTATGGTTCAGTTGAATAGTGCTGTTATCGCGGCCATATTTACCTTTACCTAAGCCAACAGTAACACTGCCATTGGTGCCGGCTTGCTTGTTCTTTTTTAGTTTGATGTTAATAATGCCCGAATTACCTGAAGCATCGTATTTGGCAGATGGGTTAGTAATAATCTCGATAGATTGGATGGTAGTTCCGTCGGTTGAGCGAAGTAGGGTGGCCAACTGTGCCGATGTTAGATAAGTCAGCTTATCATTAATCATCACCGTTACCCCTTGTTTGCCTTTAAGGCTGATGTTGTCGTCTTTATCGACTGACACCCCGGGCGCGCGCTCCAATATTTCGAGCGCATTGTTCCCGGCTGCAACAACGCTGTTTTCCACGTTCATAACTGTGCGGTCAACCTTGCGTTCAATCAAGGGCTTAGTGGAGGTTACGGTAACGGAGTTTAAATTGTGGCTGGCCTGCTGCATCTTTAATTGCGGCACGGTAACCGCGTCGCTGCCATCTACGGAGAAAGCCGGGCTAACCGCTTTTTCGTAGCCAACCACGGTAGCCTTTATAATATAGGTACCGTTACCCACATGGTCGAATACGTATGCCCCATTTTCGTTACTTAACGTGCCTTTTACTACTGATGAGTCGGCGGCTTTAAGCAGTGTAACGGTTGCAAAATCCATCGGCTTGCCTTTTTCATCTGTAAGGGCGCCTGTTATTTTGGATGATGTTTTTGAAGGCTGCGCAAATGCAGTGGAGAGGCCTGCAAGGGCGAACAGCACAATAGAGAATATTTTTATGATCGTCGATTTCATGATGAAGTGTTTTTGGGCAATAGCATGCCCGGTAAAAGAATTTTGTTCTTTTTTAAAGTGTTATAATTAAAAGCTGGATTTTCCGGCCGTTAGCCGGCGATCGTTGAGTTATATTATTATTTAGTCGTAGTTCTGTTCATAGTGCTTTAGTCGTATTTGTGTCGTTTTTAAGTAAGATGGCGAAACACACCGGAAGGTTACACCCTATTTTGGGCTTTTTGGTCAGTGGACAGTTTTCATCGGTGAACGGACGATTTTCGTCGGCGAAACTTTAAGCGCCTGTAGCCGGCGCTTAATTTGCCGCTAAAACAACCATAGCGGGCATAAAAATAGCGATGGAGGTTTAAACCCATCGCTATATGAAAAATAACCCTAAACATGGCAGATTAATTATCCCGGCGTTATCTTTTAGCAGTATCTATAGCAACGCTATCCTTTTTAGCCACTGTACCGGTATCAACTTTGCATTGCAGGCCGTTATCCGTCATGGTATAGATCGTAAAATTAGCCTTGTTATCGCGCCTGTTCAAATCGCGGCACTCATACAGGTTAACGCCTTGTATATAATTGTCAAGCTTCTGGTCGATAATTACTTTAGCGTTTAATGGCACTTTTAAGGTGAGGAAGACCTCTTCAGCATGCCATGACATGTTTGGCCTATGGCGTAAGGTGTAATCAAATTTTAGCACAGTATCTTGCTGGGCAAATATGTAGTTGGTATTACGGGCGTTATATAAGGCTGCCTCGTAGTTCGCGCCATTGGCCCTGAATGTTTCCTCCAGTCTTGGCGTACTCACGTCGCTCCGTTCCACATATAGAGTTACACTCCGCGGTCCGTTATGAAAATCATTGTAGTCATCATCCGTCACCACTATGCCCTTAAACTTGTTTTTAATATCAAGCCTTATACTATCCTCTTTGGAAAAATACTTAAGGTCGTTTAGTTTCAGGTAATAAGTATTGTTTTTAGTAGGCTTTACACTAACAGTTTCGGTGAGTGTTGCTTGCTCCCTGAAGCCTGAGGCGATTTTGGTGGCAAAAAATATTAGCATGCCTAATGAACATAGCCAAAGTACCAGCAATACCGTTCCCGTTGATTTGCCAACGCTGCCTACATTAAATATGCCTTTAAAAGTTACCAGTATAATGGTTAATACCGGGATAAACGCTACTATGAAAGAGGTAAGTATTACTTGGTCGGCAAGCTCGTTCTTTATTATCCTGAACGGGAAAAAGTGGTCGCCGAAATCAGCATGAAAAGCGAGTATACCTATAAACATTACTACAAGAAAGACTGCCGCGCTAAATGATGCGAGCAGAATGAAAATGCCGACCAGCTTTATAAGCACTTTACCTGCGCCATTAAAGAATACGCCGAGGTGATGAAAAAAGTCGCCTACAAAGTCGCGGGCCTTATATACAAAGGGTTTGGCCTCATCCCCAAAGTTTGAAATGTTTTGGCGCATCGAGCTCATTTCGTCCTCAAAATTCTTCTTAAAGCCCTGCAGGTTTTGCTTTTCACCTTTCATGGCCATCTTATCGGCACGGCTTGTGGCCTTCGGTACAATTATCCACAGAATTAAATACAGCAGAAGCCCGCTGCCGCCAACCGGGATAAATAAAGCAAAGGCAAGTCTAATCCAAACCGTATCGATATTAAAGTAATTGGCAATGCCGGCGCACACGCCTGCAACCAGGTGGTCATCCGGGTCCCGGAAAAGCCTGCGCTTATCAGGTTCGGATATATAAGGAGCATGATCGTTGTCATTATCGGCGTTTTCAAAATCGGCGACACTACCCATTTGCTCTACAACCTGGTTCACATCCTGCTCAACAATAACTTGCCGGTTATCTTTTAAAAGCACTTCGCCAAACATCTCTGCAATGCGGTTTTCTATATCGGTAGTTATTTCAAGGCTGTCGGCCGAGTTTGAGAAATGACGTTTTACCTCCGTCATGTAATTTTTAAGTATCTCATAGGCATCCTCCTCTATGTGGAATACAATGCCGTTTATATTGATGATTATCGTTTTGTTCATGATTGATAATAATTTCAGATTATTTTGATTTTCTGTCCCCAATAGCTGTTTGTACAGCAAATGCTAGTTCTTCCCACGTTGTATCTAACTGCTCAAGTACTTTTCTTCCTTCGTCAGACAGTATATAATACTTTCTTGGCGGCCCGGAGGTGCTCTCCACCCAGTTATAAGTTAACAGGCCGTTGTTTTTTAAACGGGTAAGCAGGGGGTACAAAGTACCCTCAACTACAAGCAGTTGGGCTTTTTTTAATTCGGCAATTATGTCCGAAGCGTATGTTTCGCCCTTTGCTATGATGGAAAGAATGCAATACTCCAGTATTCCTTTCCGCATTTGGGTTTGTGTGTTTTCAACAATCATGTTACAAAGATATATGTTTTAAATTGTATTATGCAATACATAGTACTAAAAATATTTCATTTATAAGGAAATCTTAGTTTTTTTCAAAAAAAAGCAATGTTTTTTGAAATTTAGCTTGACATTCTGATTATGTAACACTACTTTTATGATTAATTAACTATTAACTGATCTTATTATTAACGAAATGAAAAAACTTTTACTAGTAAGTTTGTGTTTCATGGCGTTGTTTGTAACCCATGCATTTGCACAAAATCGAACAATTACTGGTACAGTTACCGGAAAGGATGACGGTCTTCCGCTTCCTGGGGTAAGTGTTACAGTGCCTGGAACTCAGATTGGTACCCAAACCAACGACTATGGTAAATTTACCATCAAAGTGCCGGCGTCGGCAAAATCACTGGCCTTTACATTTGTAGGCTACAAAAGAGTAACCATTGAAATCGGTGCTACCGACATTGTAAATGCTAATCTCGAAACCAATTCAAACGAGTTGAAAGAAGTTGTGGTAACCAGTGGTTACGGCATCAAGCAAACTGCCCGTTCAAACTCCAACTCTGCACAGGTTGTTACCGCTACCGAACTGAACACTGTTCGTCAGCCAAACATCAACAATGCATTGGCCGGTAAAGTTGCCGGTATCCAGGTACGTAGCCAGTCGGCCGCTGCTCTTGGCCGTAACACCGAAGTTAGGCTTCGTGGTGCGTCAGGCTTCGGTGCTGGTTCGGGTGCTTTGTATGTGGTTGACGGTACTATTCTGCCAAACATTGATGACTTGAACCTGGATGACGTTGAAAGCGTGACTGTATTACAAGGTGCTGCCGCTGCTGCATTATTAGGCTCACAAGGCGCTAACGGTGCTATCGTAATCACCACTGCGAAAGCTAAAAAGAATGGTGGTCTTGGTGTTGATTTACGCTTAGGTGCTACTTTCGATCAGGCCTATCTTTTACCTAACTACCAGAATACCTATGGTGGTGGTAACAATCCATTGTTTACACAGTACGTTTGGAAACAAGGCGACCCTGATCATTGGAAATCATTAAGCGGTAAGTATTACCCTGACTATTCTGACGATAGCAGCTGGGGCCCTAAAATGGTTGGCCAGGAGTATATCCCATGGTATGCATGGTATGCCGGTACAAAATATACAGGCAAAACTGCTTCATGGACTCCGCAGCCAGATAACAACAAGCAGTTCTTCCAGACAGCTCCGCTGCTTGATAACAGCGTAACCTTTAACAAAGCCGGCGACGACTATAATGTTAAATTGAGCTACGGTAATATTTACCAAAAAGGTTTGCTTCCTGATCAGGATTTAAAGAAAAACATCCTGAACCTGAACTACAATTATGACCTGAACAAACACCTGTCATTATCAACAAGCATTAACTACGTTAATACTAAATTACACGGTATTATTGCTGACGGTTATGCTAACTTAGGAACAGGCGGCTTTACGCAGTGGTTCCACCGCGATATCGATATGGGCATCCTGAAAGAGCTTAGAGGTTTACAGTATGGTACTGACCAATTTGCTACCTGGAACCACAACGATCCTAACGCATGGAATCCTGATAACCCAACAGCATTTTACGGTGCTAACTACTGGTATAACTACTATACCTACCAGGATCAGGCTCAGTTACATTCTAATCAAGACCGCCTGTACGGTAATATCGCATTAACTTACAAAGTTAATAACGATTTAAACCTGACAGTTACTTACCGTAAGCAGCAAAATACATACTGGTTTGAGCAGGTTACGCCAACCTCATTAGAAATTGGCGCTACACAAACTGGTGTAAAAGCGTTTTATGGTACAGCTACTACCTATTCAAACCGCGAGAACTTAGAGTTTTTAGCCTCTTATAACAAAAAGATTAAGGACTTTAAAATCAGTGCTAACGCAGGTACCGACCGTTTTAACTCAACAGCCAAATCGGTTGCGGCAAATACCAATGGTGGTTTAACTATTCCTAATCTTTACACTGTTACTAACAGTAAGGATGCTCCTTCTATAGGTAACGGCAGAACAACAGAGGCATACAATGCTGTGTTAGGCCGTGCGTCAATAAGCTGGAAAGACCTGATTTACCTGGACGGTTCAGCCCGTAACGACTGGTACTCAACTTTGCCAACTAACAATAACGCAGTATTGTCAAAATCATTCGGTTTATCGTTCTTGTTCAGCGACTTGCTGAAGAGCCAGGAAAGCTGGTTTAACTATGGTAAAATCCGCGCTACTTACGGTCAGATTCCAAAGGCGCTTGGTACTACCAACGAAACCTTCGGTGCTTACCGTTTCCCGGGTGCATCATACGGTGTTAGCGCTACCAAATTTAACGGACAGCTTTTGATGAGCACTCCTGACCAAAGCGTTGATGCGTCAATTCATGGTTCTACTGTAACCAGCAAGGAGTTAGGTTTAGATTTACGCTTCTTTAATGACCGCCTTTCGGTTTCCGGTACTTATTGGACCGCTTCGGAAGTTGGTATTCCTCAGTCAATCAACGTAAACGGTGCGTCTGGTGTTAGCTCGATCCTGACTAACTTTGGCGATATCGAACGTAAAGGTTTTGACTTAAATGTTAACGTTTACCCTGTAAGAGTACCAAACTTCTCATGGCAGGTAAGCTTAGCCTACGAAAACCTGTTGCAGGATAAAATCGTTGAAATCAGTAACAAATATAACGTACACCAAATTATTGTTGCTAACAATGCATTTACCGGCGTTCCTTACCTGGTACAACAGCAGGGCAAGGCTTTTGGCCAGATATTTGGCGCAGGTATCCTGCGTAATGGTGCCGGCGTGCCAATTCTTGATGCAAGTGGCTTCTACCAGCGTAACCCAAGCGTATATTACGGCAGCGTGCTACCGAAACATACGGGCGGTATGCAGAACGTATTCACTGTTTTCAAAGATTTCGCAATTAACGTAAACATCGACTACCAGTTCGGCGGTAAGTTTGCTTCATTAACTGATGCCTTCGGTGCATTCTCTGGTACAACTGAACGTACCGGCGCCCTGAACGATAAAGGTAACCCGGTGCGTGATGCAGTTGCTGATGGTGGCGGTATTCACCAGGTTGGTGTTGATAAAGACGGCAAAGCTGTAAGCACTTATGTAAGCGCTTATGATTACTACCACAATAACTTCAATAACGGTACTGAAGACGAATTCGTTTATGACCTCACTTTCATCAAATTGCGTGAAGTGGGTATTTCGTACAAAATCCCTGTTAAGAAGCTAGGTTTGGGAGGCTTTATCAAAAATGCTTCATTCCAGGTTAATGGGCACGACCTTTGGTTAATTTATGCAAAAACCAGGGATTTCGACCCATCGCAAATTAGCGCGGTACAGGGTGAGCAAGCACAGCTGCCAGGTACAAGAGGAATTGGTTTTACCTTAAGAGCTGGTTTCTAATCGGGTGATAAAAGGAAGATTAACTTAAAATATTTATAAAGAATATGAAAAAGATTTATATATACACGCTTTCTACCCTGCTTTTACTTGGGGCGGCAAGCTGTAAAAAGCCAAACCAGTTTGGCACCACGAACAACGACCCTACAGCGGTACGAACTCCGATTGTGGCTGCACTTTTAGCAAACGTTCAGAATAACCTGGGCAGCTATGTGGCAAACGGCGCCTTGTCTGGCGCTGCGTATGCGCAGTATGTTTCAGAAACTCAGTATCCCGGTACATCACTTTATACAGCGCCGGCTAACGGGTTCACTGGTAACTACAGCGGCGACCTCGAAGACTGCCAGAATGTGATTGGCCTTGCTCAAAGCAAAAATTCAGTAGCTGCTGCTACTATTTTGCAGCAGTACATTTACTGGATATTGACTGACTATTGGGGTGATATCCCATACAGCCAGGCGCTGCAGGGAATTAAGTCGATTACTCCGGCTTACGATAAGCAGGAAGATATTTACAAAGGTATTATTGCTAAAATTCAGGGGGCAGTTGCCTCAATGGACGGTGGTTCGGTACCGGGCGACTTAATTTATGGCGGCGATGCTGCTTCATGGAAAAGAGCCGGTAACTCGATAGTTATGCTGGTTGCTATCCAGGCTTCAAAGAAAGTTCCCGGAGCTTCAGATTGGGCTGCAACGGCATTTAAAGCTGGTTTAGCCGGTGGTCCTATCACTACTAATGCGCAGAACTTTGCCATTGATTATCCGGGTGATAACTACAAATCGCCATGGTGGGGCCTTTACAATGGCCGTACCGATTGGGCTGAAAGTAAAACCATGACAGATTATCTGAAAGCAACCAATGATGCAAGAAAGACCGTAACCGGTGGTTCATTCAGTGATCCGGCTTTAACTGATGGCGGTACAGTTAGTTCAGATGATGGTGTACCTTATGGTGTAAGCCGTACAGATGCTAACAACTACATTGCTGCAAATGCTGATTGGGCGTTGGTAATGCGTGCTGACAAACGCGCTGCAGGTTCGGTTGTGAACATTGTAACCGCTGCTGAAGTTACTTTAGCAACTGCAGAAGCAATCAACATCGGCTGGACAACCGGCGACTTGGTTGGAACGTATCAGAATGGCATTTCGTTATCATTTGAGCAATGGGGAGTTGGTACACCATCCGGCGCTTATCTTGGTAATGCAAGCGTTGCAATCACTGCAACACCAGGCGACGCAAATGCGAAAAATATCGCCGTTCAGCAATGGGTAAGCGCTTATCCTGATGGCCATATGGGTTGGGATATTTGGCGCAAAACCGGTTTCCCGGTACTTACACCTGCACCTGCAGCAAGTAATTCATCAAAGAAAATTGTTAGAAGGTATATATATGCTACTTCTGAACAACAAACCAATGGTGTTAACGTGAATGCTGCTATAGCAAGAGAGACCCCTACCGCCGGAACTGATTCACAGGATAACATGGTATGGTGGGATATCGGCTTAGGCAAATAAACACTTGGCTGCAACAAAATATAAAACTATCATGAGCGGAACTCATGTAACACTCATGATAGTTTATTAACCATAAATATTATTAAAATGAAAAATAAATTTTTACAATATACCCTCCTTGGCCTCTCGCTGGTATTTCTTTTCAGCGCCTGCCGTAAGGACTCGTTCAAAGGAACAGAAGCAAAGGAGTCTGGCAAGACATTTGTTTATATTGAACAGGCACAAACCAGGAATCAATTCTTTGATGTGTTTACAGATATAAAACCCATATTAATGTTCACTGTTCGCCGTGATGCAGCTAGCAAAGCTGATCTGCAAAAGTCTGCAACTGTAACGCTAAAGGCACAGGGTGCGTCTTTCTTGGGCTCTTATTCATTGATGCCGAGCGAATTGTATACGCTTAACGCACAGCCAGGTGTTGCTATGGCTGCCAACGGAGATTTAACCCTGAGTTTTGCTCCCGGCGATTTCGCTAAAAACATTATTTTCAATGTTGATGGCAGCAAGGTGGACCTTTCAAAGCAATATGCAGCAGGTTATGTAATAACAAACTTTGGTGGTTTTTCTAAAGAGCACACTTCAGATGGTACCAGCCAGGATACTATATTATCAACCATTGCTATCAAGAATAAATATGATGGAAATTACGATGTAACAGGAAGCTATACAGATGCCAACCTGCCGGCCGCTACAGGGGTTTATCCTTACAACGTGAATTTCGAAACAATTTCTGCATCAGCAAACGATGTTTATAACGTAACACTGGGCAATTATGGCTTCAAGTTTAATGTAGGTGACGGTACGACAAGCTACTATGGCAGCTTCGCACCTGAATTTACTTTTGATCCTGTAACCAATAAGGTTACCTCTGTTGTAAATGCTTACGGACAATTATCCGGAAGTCATCATCGTTCTGCCGACTTGGATCCAAGTGGCGTAAACGCTTATGATCCGGGTACGAAGACCGTAAAAGTTAAGTATACAATGCTTAGCGATGGGGTTATCAGGTGTCACTTTGATGAGACATACACATATAAGGGCCCAAGATAAATAAGAATATATCGTATCGAATTTAAAAAGCCGTTCCGCATTGTCGGAACGGCTTTTTTTGTAGACGATTTTGATTAAGCAATATATTTAGGCAATAACAGGTATTGGAAGTCGTCCTACATATATATATATGTAGGACGGTGTCGTTACTCAGACATGCCGGGTTTGTAATTAATATATACACTCCCTTAGTCTATCTTGATGTTGCAGCAGCAAGCACTACAGATCAACTTATATAGTCGCAAAATCGAAAAGTATAATTTTTAAAAACGAAATGTATAAATTTTGAGTGGCGTTTAAAAATGGTTTGTTTTTGACTGCTTTTCAAAAATCGCATAAAAAAGCCGTTTAAATGGGCTTATAAACGGTTATTTTTTTTCTTCCATACTTAAACAAGGGGAACTTATTAGGGCTGTTAATGCACCAATAGTGGCTAATAAGAGTGTCGTTTAAATACTTATTAGCCACTATTTAGTTAACTGATTTTTACAACACGATACACCGGCATTGATGGCTGCATATTGTTGTGTCGTTGGTCAGCATCAAAGCCATCGCCAAGCCCGCCAGTCACATAAAAAATGTCCATACCGCCGCCATCACCCGGCTTTTTGTGCGGCCCCTCTAATCCTTGTGGCAAGCCAGCAGGTTTTGCGGTTTCATTTACAGTTAGCAGGTGCTTCGGTTCACCTACAGGCTCACCCTCGATATAAACGGTTTGCTCACCATTTGAGGGGTCAGTATAAGTACCGGCTGCAATTGTAGTCATACCTACCGAGCCAGGCGTACCATTGCTGCCATTATCACGCGCCCAACCAACCCAACGAGGCGTAACACCAAGCCCGCTTGCATCAAAGTTTGTTAAAAATGTTCCATCCAAATCGTAAACCTCTTTGATAGCGCCTTTCACCTCATAGCCCTGTACTCTATCCTGAATATATTGGGCCAGGTTGTAGAGCGTGGTTTTGATTTTGATTTGGGTAACGTTACCGCCAGTAGCATCAGCAATTACTGCTTTTGCTTCCCGGTAAACATTCTTAATTGAACCATCGCCAAAAGTTTCGCTATTGCTCGTAGTGTACGCGCCTTTAACAAACGTTTTAGAGCCGTTTGACGCCACGTTGTTTGCGCCGTCGAATCGTAAGGCCTCGCTGCCTATATAAATGATTCCAGCGGCGATATTAACCGTTCCGTTGCCATTGTCATGTACCGTGCAACCTTGTAATACCATATCAAATCCAAGTGATGCAAACAAAGCATTGCCAAGGGTAAGATTTTCCGCCTGCAGATTTAATAAATAATCCATTACGCGGCGATATCCGCCTGTTAGGGTTAAAAGCTCTTTCATATTAAAATGTTTCTACTGTATAATGAAGTCCGAAAAAAGCGTATTTCTTTACATAGGCCATTACCTCATCGGCCCTTGACGCTAAGGCAACGGGAATACGCACTATAAAGTCATAATTTGAATTGTACTCAATAACCGTGTAATCATAGTCAACCGGAACATGGTTTTCGCTGGCTAAATAATCGTACTCCAATATTGCGCCCTCTACAGCCAGGTAAATAAATGCCTGGTCTAAAATTTCTTCCGGGTGAAATATGTAAATCGTCTCATCAGCGAACTCATCCCGTAAGGCGCGGGTGAACCGGATAACTGTTGAGTTAACCGTTGCGTTCTTTAGTTGAGCGGCCCGATAGGTTAAGAAATTAGCATATAGCCAAACGAGCGGATAAAGCAGCACCTGCAGCCAAGCCAGCTGCTTAGGTTTTACCAAGAAGTAAGGCAGCAATTGCTTTATAGTCTTATTGATGTTAAAACTCAAGTTTGTCATGCTGAAACAAAGGTTAAAGTATCATTCAAATCAAAATCCGGGTCTATCTGAAAGTAACCGGATGCAGGTTGATAGCTTGAGGCAAATACCTGGTACTCGCCAGCACCGCTTTTGGCTGCTATCTGCAATAAATCAATTTGATTATTGATTGTACCAGGAACGGCTTGAACAGCATCAATCAATTTATTGCAAAATAGTGTGCCGTTAAAATTCGTAGTGTTCAGCGTACTTAAAAACGTCCCTATAGCCGCAAACACAGCGGGTTTGATTACTGCAATATCACCTTGAGCATTGTAATAAATGTTGCCGGTGATTTTCAGTTTATCAGCGGCAAGCGATTGCACTGTAAAGCGAATACCTGCAGGCCTGATTTGCTGGCAATAGGATAGCAGGCCGTCGAGCTGGTCGGTGGTTAAAACCACCGGCTGACCGCCGCTCGACGCGGCAACCTTTATTTGAACCTTTCCGCTGTTTGAAGTGATACTGCAGAATTTTACAATTTGCTTCGCGGCGTCAATGACCGGGTATTGATAGACGTTATTGATAAAGCCAAGCAAGTCGCCGAACTGAAAGGCCAGCATTTTTTTATACCACCAATCATCAGTGCCGTATTGGTTATTGTCAATGATTGCCTGTATAACCGCCTGAAACTTATCCCAGGCAACTTCAAAGTAGTTTATTACTTGTGCGGTTATGAAGCGCCATAGCCGCCATATAGCGGTATTGCTTACGCTATCCAGCGCGGCCAGCTCGGCTTTTGTCGCCTTAATGGTATCAATCTGGTCTTCGATTTCTTCAACTGTTCGTGCCATTATCTTGTTGCCTCAATTTCTATGTCCGTAAATGAATTAATTGTAACAGATGTATTTGTATAGCCGTCATACTGCAGTTGCAGCCTGATTTTTTGCCTAAGCGTGTCAACTGCAGAAAGGGTAAAAGCCGATTTGTAAAGTTTGATGATACCAACGCCTGTTAACGGGCTTTCCCTGAAACTACCTTGAGTAGCAATAAGGATTAGCTCCTGATTTTGCTGCTCACAGTCATCTACAACGAAGTCGCCGTTTTCGATGGCTAAATCCAAATCGTTATCAAGCATTATATCTCTCATTGCAGTATGATTGTGTTTTCCAATTCGGCTTGTTTTGTAAGGGTAATTTTGTCGGGCGTTGAGGCCTCTGTCAATCCTGATACGTCAGCGCCCGACTTAACACCTAAATGCGTATGACCTGCGAACGAATCAGCCAGGTCATTAATCGATTTTTCAAGTGCGTTGATTTTTTTAAGCAGTGGCTTTAGCAATGGCAACCCGGCGTTTTTACCGCCGTTAAACACCATTTTAACAGCGTTTAAACTAATTGTACCATCAGCGGATAAAAGCATGTCAACGGCGCTATTTGCGTCCATTTCGATGCTTTCAATTTCAGAGAACTTGAGAATAACCAAATCCTCTTTATCATGCACCTGTCCGATGATAACCATTGATTGCAGCTTTGGGTAAAAGATGATACCGAGCGCCGACAAATCGTTGTCATTTTCCACCGGGCAAAGCTTAACACCTTCGATTATGCAATCGTCATCGGTGATGAGCTGTACAGTACAGGTGACCGTGTTTTTGTCGACCGCTAACACAATTGCCCTGTCGATTATCGCATCAAACCCGTTGACGCCTGCCATTTTTTTTATAGCCTCTTTAATTTCCATTATGCTACTTTCCTTTCCGGCGTTATTTCGTGCCTATATCCGTCCATACCATAAGTTGTTTTAACAGCCTCTACCAGGTAAGCGCCGTTATGTTCCGGGTAATCCGGGTCATTTAAAACCGCGATGTCGCCCGGCTTAATAGTTGGCAAGCCAAACGCTTTGAAGCTGCCTTTAAAACCATTGTATTTAAGCTTATCCAGCTCGGCGGTTGCGATTTTCTGTAGTTGGTCTTTATCCATATTCACGTAATGCAGCGTATGTTCCTCACCGTCATTATCACCTAAAACCAACTCTATTTTTTTGCCCGTTGCCAGCTTTGATGTTGCCCTTACTTTTATGCGTGCATCATCTTTAAGCTTGTACTCAAGGTTATCATTGGCGACTACATTTTTGACAAAGTCAAAATTTACCTCTTTGCCTTTGTTGTGAACCGCACCGGCAAAATCAACTATCAAAATACCCTCATCGAAATAGCATTGCAGGCCAAACTTTTTTAAATCATCCAGTATTTGAGCAGTGCTTTGCTGCTTTACAATTAAGCCGCCAATTTTTAAATCAACAACTTGTGCAGCGCCCTTGTAGATGTAGTCGATTATTTCAGCGACCTTGACGTTTTTCCAAGCCTTGCTAAAGCTGTTTTGCTTGAGCGTCCACATCGAATCTTCGCATTTTATTTCGAGCGGAATTTTAGCGCCGAGGCCGGTTACATAGCCTGTAAATTCCTCGGTGTAATTATCATCATAACCGAGTTGGACAATTATTTTTGAGCCGCGCTTAATGATGTCGTTTATATCACCGTTCAGTATCTTCAACTTGCGGGCAACTTTTACCGTTGCTGTTGTGGTCAGCTTGCGGCGGCTCCTATCAATCTCAACCTCGTTAACAAAGTTGAACTCGATAAAATTAGTCCCGGTCGGGTCAGTTATTGCTATATGTGACGAAAGGCCAAACATTTTTAAACAGAGGTTATGGTTTGCCAGGCTGAACCTGTGTAAATACAAAGCTTATGCAACGAAGTATCATAAACAGTCAAGCCCTCGGCCGGGCTGGTTATCGCGTTCTTTTGCGTAGTGGTCATCCGGGGAAATAACACTCCCTTTGTTGTGCTGTCTACCTGCAATTGAGCTGATGCTTCTGCGGTGAAGTTGCCACCACCGTTTAATATCAGCGATTTAGTTGCAGCCATAAATTGTGCATAAACATTACTCTGTGACGTGCCAGGCCCTAAAGCGTCAGCTATGCCGATGTTTACGCCGCCGAAAAGCCAATCTGTTGCTGTTTGAAAGCTGGCTAACCCGCCGCCTGCATTACCCATACTGAATTGACCGCCTGTAAAGTTGTAACCTATACTAACCGATTTATTTGCCCCCGCTGAAAAACACCCGTATTGCCATGACCCGTGAGAACCATCTCCGAAAGTTCCCGTTTCCCCGAAAATTACATTCCCCTTTAGATAAAGGTTGTTTGCCGCCTCTATACTGACATGGTGACTGCCTATTATTGACAAGTCAGTAGTGCCGCCTATAACTGAACTGTTACCAGCACCAATAGAGCCAAAATTTACACCGTTTGAATTAAGCCTAATCGCAGTATAGTAAGGGGCAAGACTATCATATACGATACCATAAAAAGAATGAGCAATGAATGAAAGAATACTATTTACAGGGTCAAACGACATCGCGGATGTAGCAGCAAATGCCCCCGCATTATTGAACTGAATTTGCCCCGTAGAACCAGCAACGCCGCCGCTGCTTGCCGTCCACCCGGTTGACCTGTATTGATAACAACCCTCGCCATAAGTACCGCTATCAGTTTGATAAACTTGCAAGCCAACTGCAGGCGATACTATAGCTAACCTTTGCGCTTCGGTCATGCAAGGAATCAGCAAGCCCTGGTTGGTGCTATCCATCTCAACAAGCGCCGTTCCGTTGTCAAAAACCAATTTTGACGAGCCGCCGAACACGCCGGAATTGTTATACTGTATCTGCTTATTTGCCCCGCCCGGTGTACCGCCGCTTGTAGGTGCGTCAATCCATTCTGTATCGTAATCGGTTGCCGAATGCTTTGCCAATATCTTGCCTGCAGAACCGCCTGCAGGAACACCTACACCCGGTGCACCATCAGCGCCGGTTGCACCAGCCGGGCCGTCAGCACCTGCAGGCCCGGATTCGCCTGTATCTCCTTTTTCGCCGGTGTCTCCTTTGTCGCCTTTTTCACCCTTCACGCCCTGAATGCCTTGTGCGCCGGTATCTCCTTTGTCGCCTTTGTCGCCCTTGTCTCCTTTAGCTCCCTGAATGCCAACCGGGCCTGTTGGCCCAACGTCACCTTTTAATCCAGTATCACCCTTGTCGCCCTTGTCGCCTTTAGCACCTGCAGCGCCAGTAGCACCAGGAGCGCCCGGCGAACCTTGCGGGCCTGCAGGCCCTTGCGTAATACCAGCGATAGCCGCCGTTATCAAACTATTAATCCATGAACGCAATAAGGCGAATGAAAAACGTTTAACATCGGTAGCGCCAGGCCCGGTTGAAACAACGCCATTATAGCCGTCCTGTAAGTCAGTGGCGGCGTCTAATTCCCCTATTTTCTTTAAGTCTAACATTATGACTGTATGTAATTATTGTCGTTGGTTATGATGAATTCGTTATTGTTTGTGCCTAATGCGCTATACTCGTCATCGTCGGCGCTGGATAGGCTGACTATGACTATACCGGCAATCTTGATGTAATCAGCATACTCGGCATCCGCATTTGCGGGGTAATCGTCGCGTATCAGAACCGTAGAGCCAGCCGCAACATTGCTGTCTAACTCTAAATTGTTATCATCGCAAAAGTCAACCAGGGCGCTTGCGCGGCCATAGTATTGCGTAGCGAGGTCAATAACGTTTTGACGGTTTTGTACTATCACTGCTCTCATAATCCTTGTACGATAGGTTGACGGGTTTTCATTGATTTAATCTCAAGCTCAACCGGGTAATCAGAGGTACACTGCAGCTCGAAAGGTTGCACGTTTTCGACGCCCTCAATAGATGGAAAGCTCCAGCTTTCAATAACGATATTGTGAATATCAAGCAAGTTGATAACCTGTGAAGTGATGCCCAAAGCCTTTTTGGTATTGATAACGCGCTTTAAATCCTGCACCTGCTTTTCCGGATATTCCCATGAACCCTCGTTGATGCAAAAACCTCGTATTGTTATCGCAGAATCGTCCTCGGTGATATACTCCTTTATCTGACCTTTACGGCCCGGCCCCGGCGTTTTAACAATAATGTTTTGCCCGGTAATGTCGAACAGCGGCCAGTATGGGAAAGTATATTGCACCTCGTCGGCTATCACGAGGCCATTTTGTAGAACAGGCGGTATAGTAAGTGTGATTTGCTCAAAAATTGGCGTGCCTAAAACGCTGGTGATTGCGGTTTTACGAAGCGGGATTGTTTGAATATCCGCGCTGTCAAACCCGTTTTGAATATAGCCCGGAAAATGTCCGGCCCTGGTAAGGTCATTAAGCGCGCGCCCGGCTGCAAATTCGCCAGCTGCAACGGCTTCACGACCTATACCAGCAACCAAACGATCGGTAATGGCAAACCGCATACCTGTAAGACCAAAGGCCTTTTGATAAAGGTCGACGATGTTAAAATTGTGCGGTGTCATAGTTTTAGTTTTTCGTTATCGGACGAATGGCGCTTAGCCTCAAATTCGAGTACCCAGCGCAATTCCTGCCATAGTTGTGAGAATTTTTCGTCAGATAGGTTGTCGGTTTCTACACCAAAGTGATACCTTAACAATCCATCCGCTTTGCGGAGGAGGTCTTTCCCGGCCCGGCTATTAACAGGCCGGGAAATGTTTAATACTTCCGAACCTCCGCTTTGAGAAAATTTAGCGAGGCCCAAAGCTTAGTTTGAGTTATCACCGCCGCGTCGAAGTTTGTTTGAATTTCGCTATCGCCGCCTATAAATGTGTTGTTTGCTAAAAATTCACGGGCCTCAAAGGTTTTGCCCTCAGTAGACATATTTACACAGTTAGCCAATATGTCGCGGCCCGGCTTTTTAAAATAACCAGTGATAGTTTTATCATCTGTTAATTGAACGGTCACAATATGAACTTCGCCATATTTCGTTTTCCAGGCATCCAATTGCGCCTGTGTAGTGCCGCCAGGCAAATTGCCTGGTGCAGATTGTTTTTTTGTTTCTTTTTCGTTTGCCATCGTATTTTAAATTGTGTTTAAGTACTGTTTAAATACCGCCCAGCCATTTGCCGGGCGGTTTACTCGCTGTTTGATATTCCGCGTTTAGCGGGTTGTTTAATGGTTGTTTAATTTTATGCAGCCCAATCTATATCGCTAACGAATAGAGGTAGCTTGCAGTCAATCTGTTTTACATCACCTGATTTAGCGCCCCTGTCTTGCTTGGTAAATACACAGCCTTGTATGATGTGAGTTACCAGGATATTCTCAGGGTTGACATACGCTACAGTGATGTCAAACGGCGCTATATCATAAATTGTCGTACCGGCTGGCAACGATGCAATGAGCGCCTCAAGCTCTCCCATTTCAAGGGTTATATCTGCATTTGCCGAATAAGGCCCGGAAACACGACCAATGATTTTACGACCGCGACCGTAAACCCCTTTTGTATCTTGCGCATCGCCATAGTTAATCTCGCTAAAGCCGACCAGGTTGCGCCCTAACATATTTGTCCGGATGTCTGACCAGCTATATACCTGGCCGTTAATTGCTTGTTCTTTTGCCATTTTTAAGCGGTTTTAAGAGGGTTTGAAAATCCGATTGTTAACACGATTTGCCTTGCAATACTTACAGGCGTGAACGCAATTTCCACGTTCAAAGTCGACGTTGCCAGCAGGTTTTGAGTAGGGTCGACATAGCAATCAATACCGCCTGAAATATCCCCACCATCCAGCATAGGTTTAAGAGCGCCCTTGCCGGTTGTTTCCAGCGTCTTGCAATCTTCGGCGTTTAGCTGGCCTGTTGTGGCGTCAACGTAAACGCGGGATTTAACCTTTGGCAACAATGCTGTACGGGCTAAGAAAATAGCCTTTTCAATCGTGCGGTTAGCTTCAATGTATGCGTAGTCATTGTTTGCAATCGCGCTGCAGGTATGCGAATCGCTCAAATAAAAACCGTCAACACCTGCAGTAACATCCGGGAAAATATACCCCTTACTATTCAGCGTGTCGAGGTCAGCATCAGCATAGCTGTTAATGTCCAAATTGCTTGACAGGCCAGCGGTCAGGAACATACCTAAACCAGCGTTATTGAGGTTGAACGCCGGGTTTAGCTCGCCGGGGTCTTGGCTCACAGCTGCCAGGCTTATGATACCCAACACATCGCCAACGGCTGCATATCCATTAAAGGCAGCATCGGCGTTGCTTATGGCCGGGTCAGCGGCTATAGTTACCGACACGTTCGGCGCGTCCAGTGTACGCAAGTCCTTTGCGGCGGCTGCAGTACCGTTAAAGCTACGGCCCTCAATAAGGAATGAAGCGTAACGGAAAGAGGCAAATTCGGCGGTGTACAAAGCTTGCGCGTTTGCTACTGCAGTAAGCACATCGGTATCAAGGCCGGTAACTAATACAGGCTCGTAAGCATCTGCAGGGTTGCGCGCGATACCGCAATATTTAACCTTGCCCTGCATCGTACGCAAAAGCTTTTTGGCATAGTCGTTCGCAACACTTGCCATTGCGGCCAAAGTGGCGGTTTGCGGCGCGGTAATGAGCTTTAAGGAGGCATTAGGGTTACGGGTAAAAAAACGGTTGATATGGTGATAAACCAACACTGTATTAGCTGTATCATAGTCGGCGGTTATGCCGATTGCAATTGCATCACGGATGCTGGCCAGCTCGTAAACCGTGCCGTTTTTCAAGTTATCAGCGCCAGCAACTTCCGGGGCTGATATACACAAGCCAAACACGGCATCCACACTCGGTGAGCGGCGTCCGAGCTTGCCGTTTTGCTTGTTGATAGTTACGTTAGGTCTTGACATGGTTAAGCTCCTTTCTTGGTTTGATACAGGATGAATAAAATGAGTGATAGCACGCCGACAATAGCCATCACAACGTAAGCCCAAACCGATGTTTTATAACTCACTACTGTTTTGGTCGTAACCTGGCTTTTTAAATGGTCTATCTGTGTAGTCAACACGTCAATAGCCTGGTCTTTACTTTCGCAACCCACCTGCAGGTTATCATATTGGTCAATCCAGTACGATAATTGCGCCTTTGTTTGCGGGTCGGTAACGTATTGCGTTTGCGGTTTTGGCGGGGCGGGGCGGGTCTCGGTTAATGGTTTGCCTGCCTTTGCCGCTGCAGCTGAATCAACTTTGTATTGCGCAAGTTTTTGCGCGTAAGCTGCCGAATCCAACTGCTGTTTTAAACGGGCTTTAGTCGCCGCTTTTAGCAGGCTGTCAATGTTCAGGCTGGCCGTCACCTTAGCGCCTTTCACGTCAACCGTTTGATGTGTAAAGGTGGTTTTGGTGCTGTCAGTCTTAACAGTGTCAGAGCCGGGGCGTATGACACTGCACGAGCTGACAAGACAAATCAGCGCTATAAGCGCGGCGGCTATCGGTGCAGCTCCCTTGAGTGCCGACTTGTCGCCGCTGGTCTGTTCGTTGTCAGGAGGCAAAAGCTCCAATATTCCGGTGATGACGGCACCGGCGAGCAATAAATAAAAAGCAGTTTTTACATCACTTTGTATATACGCCGATGCGGCTGCAGTACCGATTAACCCTTTAAGCCAAAGGCCAAATTTTTTGACCCTGACCGAAGTTTCTTTGAAATAGTTTTTAATATGAATCATAATTTTAATGGTGTTTAAACGATGGTTAAATACACCTCTTCGCCACGCGTTAGCGCCTGGTTTAAGATGGGATAAAACTCGGCGAAAGCTTCACGCGACCGGGTGATGATATTTGTACCCTCATCCTTACCAAGCAGTAAACAGCCCTCGGTATCGGCGGCGGTATTGCCGCTGTGAATCCTGATACCCTCGAAGCCTTGCACATTCAGCACGTGCGGCATCATTTTGTTAAAGCGTGTGCTTTGGTCTATAGTCAGCTTGTAGCGTCCCGATGGTATGGCGGTTTTACCAAACACCTTTGCCATCTTAATTTGAGGCAAAGGCATTTTATTATTAAGCCCCCTGTCCTGGTCTTCAAGCGTAAAGCAGGTAAATGGATTTCCCATAATCGTTAACACGCCAATGGTGCTAATAGATGTGCGGGTTTTTCGCCTTACAATGATGTCCATTACGCGTCAGCTCCTTTCTCGTCAGCCTTTTGCTCGGTTGCCGGTACGTCAGATTTCGCGGCTTTTGGAGCTGCAGTCGCTTTGGTCGCCTTTGGAGCTGCAGGCGCTTTAGTCGCCTTTGGAGCTGTAGGTTTAGTTTCAGCTTTGGCCTTTACAGGCGTGCCGCCCGGCTTAACCGTAGCAAATTGCTGGTTTAATTTTTGGCCGTTAGCCTGGTCATTAGCAAGCTTTGAATCAGGCTGTGTGTTTGCATCGGCGGTTGAGCCGCTTGCCTCGGCGGCATTATTAGTAACCTCGTCGCCGTCACGCTCAAAAACCTCTATAGTTTTATCCTCAAGGCCGCGACCGTGATTAACGGCGAGATTGCGAACGGAGAAACACTCCAAATCTCCGGTTACAAAACAGGTGTCTTGCGCTTTATTAAATGCGAAGCAGACTTTTGCTGCCTGGTATTTTTCTACTTTACTGTACATGATTTAAGTGGTTTTAAGTTCCCGCCCGGATAGCCCCGGCACGTATGCGGGGGCGTATCTCGGCGTTAATTGGGAATATCTTTAAGGTTTCTTTTGGTCTACAATAGCAGCGATGTATTTACCTCGCAACGACATCGCTAAAAAGCGTTGCTGGAAACCGATAATGTCGCCACGGGCTTCCGGGTCTTTAAGACGCGAAAACATATCCATTGTACCCCTGCAACGCATTACCTCGGTATCTACGAAAGCAAAAGAAGATTTCGCATCAGTACCTGCAGCGCTTGCACCATAAGCCTTTTTAGCTTTGGTTGAGCCATTGTAGGTCGGCGTTTGGGTGCTATCGTATATGTCAAAACTGCCATATTGCATTAGCATTTCGCCTTTAGCCTGGTTAGTTAGGGCTTTGTACAATTTCAGGTCGGCTTTCAACAAGTCGGCTTTATGCTGTGTATTTAACACCAACACGCGGCCCTCTTGTGGAACATCCATATCGTCAAATTTTTGCCCTAACTGGATGATTACTTCAAAGGTAAAAGTGTACTGGAAACCCGAAGCGGCGGCGGCTTGTGCAGCGGCATCAAAACCAACATCAGTACCTATAACAGGCGTAAAGGCTCCATCTGCAGCCGGGGCAAAGTTCCAGGCAGCTTTTTTACTTTGTTCCTTAGCCAGGGCTTGGCCGTGCTGTCTTACAACGGTGTCCATTTTAGGGTAAGCCAGTTGCATCACCTCGGAGTTCCTTACGACCGTTCCCTTTGTATCATAGTAGTCAAGCGGTAACTGTTGCGGCACATCGGTACGCTCGGCGAACGGCACGGGATAAGAAGTGTTATTAACCAATACATCCGGGTCAGCTCCAATTTCGGCAAGGTTGATAGTGTTATATTCTACCGAGCCGCTCAAATCCTGCGCTCTATCCAACCATGCAGCGGTAGGATAGAATTTTTCCATCAGGCGGCTTATCCAAATTTCCTTTAACAAGCCAGCGTAAAGCAGCCAGCGCGGCAAAATAGATTTGCCGGTATAAAAGCAATAGATAAATGCTACGATTGTAAAAGCTACGAACGCAACGCCGCCGTAAAGTGGATTATAGCGGAAAGGCAATAGTAAAACCAAACCTACAACACACCCCATGATGAAGTTAAAAAGCAGGTCTGTAATCGTTTTTTGATAATTTTTCATGTTTTATTTAGTGGTTTATTGTCCTTTTTTATGTGTTTATAGTGGGTACTAATGCACGTTTAGATATTCATATCCGGTTCGTCATCAGCGGCGATTGAGTATTTGGTACGGGCTGATTTAACCTTTGCGCTCAATAGCAGCTCGAAACGGGCCTTGTCGTTCACCTGCATTTTTTTCAATTCATCAGGAGCGTTCAAGGCAAATTCGTCGTAAGTCCATTTTGCGGTTGGGTCGTTAGGGTCAATAGTTGTAGTTGTGATTGTACGCTGCTGCTCAACCGGCTTAGTAATGGCTGGCTTCATGGCCGAAAGAGTGACCTTTAATTGCTCGATGTTCATTTCTCCAAGCGCCCTGAATGCTGGCACTTGTGCAGCGCTTAATAACTTTTCAGTTACAGCATTTGTAAGCAAATCATCAAGCTCTTTCCCGGCAAGTAACTTTGCTGAAAGCTCAAGTGAATTGACCTGATTAGTTAAAGCACTTAATCTCACGCCTGCAGCTTTTAGCCCGGCCTCAAATTCATCCTCTGTTGCGCTCAAGGCGACTGTTTGCCCGGCCGCTGCACACAGCACGACCATAGCATTAATTAAGCTTTGTTTCATTGTTTGATTTTGTGGTTTGTCTGCTTGAGTAGGTTGAAGTGATAAGAGAAACTCTTTGACATCTGTACCTGAAAGGCTTTTACCTTTGGTGTCATACAGGCTTAGCGTTATAGCTTTCCTATTGGCTCCAACGGGCGTAAGCGTACCCTCTTTTAGTGATGATTTTACAAGGATGTTCTTTTGCTCATCGAACTGAATCGGCGTGAGGCCAGCGCTGCAGGCCTTTAAAATACCCTGTTCAACTTTGCCGTATAGTAACATGGCCTCGGGGTCGCTTTCGTCGAACATAGGAACACCAAGTAACTTTCCGCTTTCAACCCGAACATCAGTCCATTGGCCTATCACTTTATTATAATCGTGATTAAACAATAAAACCGGGTTCTCAAAAAAGTCCGAAAGGTCAATCCCGTCCGTCTTGGTTACAAAGCCGAATAGGTTTGGTGTCTCATCCGAAATAACAAATGTCTTAGTGCTTTTTTTCATTCAACTTTTAAAGCTATTTCTTTATTTAGGCTCAAAAGTGCTGTGTTAATTCACTGAAAAAAAACAGATAATTCAGTATTAATCCGTATTGATTACAGATTATACATAACCCTGTACAGAATTGAAATAGGAGTTATTTTAAGGGCCTTTTTTCCTATTGCTTTGTATTCACAAAGCTAAAAGCATGGGTAAAAAGAAAGAAATGAACCGCGCTGATAAAAGGGCGAGCGCGCTTGACCTGTATTTAAACACAGATAAAACACAGAAAGAAATCTGTGAAATTGTTGGATGGACACAGGCAACGTTTACAGATAATAAAGAAAAAGGCGATTGGGAGGCGTTAAAGGGGGCGACTACCATAACCGCCGCCAACATTATCAAAAAACTTTACCTGAAACTTGACGAGCTGACCGATGACAAAGAGATAAATGCCGATGCCTTAATTAAGGTAGCTAAGGCCATAGAGTTTATGTCTAACAAAAAGGTAACCGGCTCCCAGCTAATCAATTGCTTTAAGCTTTTTATCACCTGGCTATTCCCCAAAAAACCTGAACTGGCTAAAGAGGTGAATAAAGCGCAAATGGAGTTCCTAAACGAATTTATAAGCAATGGCTAAACCAGTAGTTGAAAGACGCGATTACAACGACTGGAAGCAGTTTTGCGAACAGGTTCAAAATAGTAACAGCGTCAATTTTCTTGAGACAAAAGAAGAACAGGAAGCGCGAAAGAAACGTGCGCGGTCTGACTATCGTTTTTTTGTTAGTACATACGCCAGTGTTTACACGGATGGTGGCAAAACCGATTGCGCCGATTTTCATGTTGACCTTGCAAATGAGGTTGAATTAAAAAAACGCCCCAAAGAAGACCCTAACAAAATAGCAGTTGCTGAATGGCCGCGCGAACACGCTAAATCAGTACACATCGACATTTTGATACCGCTGTGGAAAATAGCGAGGGGAACCCTTACCGGGATGTTGCTAATGGGTAAGAATGAAAATGACGCGTGTAACCTACTCGGCGACCTGCAGGCACAATTGCAGCATAACGCTTTATTTATCCATGACTTTGGTGAGCAGTTCAATTTTGGCGATTGGCAGGATGGCGACTTTACTACACTTGACGGCATACGATTTTTAGCGGTTGGTCGAGGACAATCGCCACGAGGGGCGCGTAAAGGACAGAAGCGACCAAATTACGGAGCTATTGATGACGTCGACGATGACGAGCTGGTAAACAATCAAAAGCGTGTCGGCAAGGTTGTCAAAACCATTTTAGGCGCTTTCTTTTTTGCGTTGGACACACGCGGCTGTACTATGATAATTGCCGGTAACCGCATACACCCGCAATCTGTCTTAGCTCACATCGTAGGTGACATTAAGCCGGGCGCTCCGAAACGTGAGGGCATCTATCATTCTAAAATTTTCGCGATTGACCCGAAAACCGGAAAACCTGCCTGGTGGCAACGCTATACGCTTGACATGATTAACAGCAAGCTCAAGGCATCCGGCATTTTCGGGCGTACCGAGTTATTTCACGAGCATCATGTAGAGGGAAAGGTTTTTAAAGAAAGTATGATGCATTGGCTCAAGATGTGGCATTTGCTGCAGGAGTACGAAATCATCATCGGTTATTTTGACCCGTCTTTAGAAGACAACCCCACCAGCGATTTTAAAGCGGTTCGCGTTTGGGCTGGTTACACCACTGCATCCGGCGACTGGCAGCGCCATTGCCTCAAATCATTCGTTCGCCGCGAAGTCCCTATTGTCGACGCTTACAAATGGATGTCGGATGTAGAAGACAGGTTGCCGCCCGGCGTTGGCATTGTTTGGTACATAGAAAGGCAGTTTTACAACCGGCCTATGTCGGACGCTCTTTACGAGCATAACAAGCAGCGCCGCAAAAATGGCAAGCGTGAATTGGCAATAACAACTGATACCAGGGCGAAAGAAAAGAAGTACACCCGCATGGTCAAAATGGAGCCAGCCTATAGCAACAACGAGAATTATTTCAACATCGACGAGATGTACAACCCGGATATGATTGAGGGCAACAATCAGCTCAAAGGCATTGAGCCGGGCTATGACACACCCGACGATTCCCCGGATGCCGACGAGGGAGCCTGGTATTATTTAGACCAGCATAAGGCAGGCAGAAACTTTAAACCAAGAGTAATCAAACGCAAAAAAAAGAGATGGTAATATGACAACATTTGAACACACCCAGCTAAAGGGAATAACAGTTAAAAACGTAATCGTCACGATTATAAGTACGGCAAGCATAGTTATATCCGTGATGACAACCTATTTCGGATTAAAATCTCAAATACAGGAAATGAAAGCGGATTCTAAGACCGAAGCACGGATTAACAACATCCGGATAACTGTTTTGGAGAACCAGGTAACGCTTTTGCAAAAAGATGTCGAAACCCTTAAAGCCGCCAAGAAATGATTTTCCTAAAGGATAGCGACTTTGAAGAAATGCAGGTTCGGAACGAGGTTCTAAACGTGCTTAAAATTAGTACTACATCGCTTGACACCGGCGAGCTGGTAGCTATGGAAACGGTAAGCTCAAGTATCAAGACACGGTTTGATGCAGCAGCGACATTTGCGGCGCGTGACGAGGCTCGAAACCCGCTTATAGTAATGTACATGATAGACATCATTCTCTATCACCTGCATAGCAACACACCATCAAGGGTTGTACCCAAAAACCGTGAAGACAGGTTTAACGCTGCGAACACTTGGTTAAACGGAGTTAACGGCGGTTCGCTCATCCCGTCATTGCCGCCGATTGAAGCGCCGGAAAAAGACCCCTTATTCCGATTTGGCTCATCGGGTACACAACAATCTAAACGCTGGTAAAAAACTATTTAAACGCCTTTTAAATGCAAAACGCACGAATTGGAAAGACAACGCCGGTTGGCATTAAACACACCGGAACTATAACGCTAAGCGATGGCACAAGCTTTAGCCGAAAAGATTTTATCCGCGACCCGGCTAAGATTATGGCCGGTATTATCCAGCAGCAACGCACCCTTTTTGCCAAAGAAATTGAGAATTGGATTTTAGCGCGTGCAGCCGCTGAAAGTCCGCTGAACCCGATGAGGGCAATGTTGTATGATATCTATTCGGATGTAATGATAGATGCCGTTTTAACCGGCCTCATTTACAATCACCGCATATTGCCGGTTAAAAATAAGCTATTCGCTATCAAAGGCAGCGACGATAAAATCAATCCGGTTAAAACAAAGCTGCTTGCTAAAAAGCCCTGGTTAAGGGACTGGATGAGATTTGCGCTTGAGAGTATATTTTACGGCTTTTCGCTGCCATATTTCAGCCAGCAGCAATATGATGGAAAAACCGCATGGATTAAAAAGGTTGAACTAATTCCCCGTAAGCACGTCATTTCTGAAAGACACGTTTATACCATTTACCAAAGTGATTTAAACGGCATAGATTACACCGTTTCGCCGGTTGCTGATTACGTTACACCTATCGGTGATGAGTACGATTTAGGCCTGTTAAATAAAGCCACACCGCTTGCAATACTTAAAAAGCACGGCTGGCAAAATTGGGATCAGTTTGCTGAAAAGTTTGGCCTGCCTATTATCACGGTTAAAACCGCTTCACAGGATTCACGCGTACAGGATGAAATTGAGGAGTGGTTACAAACCCTGTCTACCGGTGCTTATGGCATTTTTCCGATGGATACCGAAATGGACATCAAGGAAAATCAAAAGACGGATGCCTTTCAGGTATTCGCGCAAATAATAGACAAGGCTAATACAGAGCTTGCCATTTTGATTTGCGGTCAAACCATGACCTCAATGAACGGCTCGAGCAAAAGCCAGGGCGAAGTTCATGAGCGCGTAATGGATGGCATTACACAGGATGATGAAATATTTATAGAGAACGCATTTAATGAGCAGGTTATGCCATTGCTCATTAACGTCTTCAAATATCCATTCGACGAGGGGGACTACTTTGAATTTTGTCAACCCGAAGACCTGCAGGCGTTGCTTAAAATATTTCAGGGCGTTACCCAAATGGGATTCCAGATTGACCCTAAACAGGTGGAGGAAAAATTCGGCACTAAGATAATCGGCTTAAAAGCTGTAGCGCCGCCAGCGCCCGGCGATGACCCGGCACCAGGCTACGAGCAGCCCGCCGACGATGACGAGCAGGAACAGGAAACACCCGACAAGCCCGACGATAACGAAAAGCCTAAAGAGGGTAAAAAGAAACCTGCCAGCAAAAAGCCGGGTGATAAGGAGCTGACAGCGAAAGACCTGATACAGCTGCACGCTAAAATAATTGACACGTTCGGAGGGAACCATGTGCATTAATTGCATCACCATAGAATTGAGCGGCAAGGTCGACGGCCTTGAGCCGGAATTATTGCGCGTTGCCAAGCTGATACACAGCGGAAAGCTCAAGCCCGGCGACATTGATGCAGGCATGGTAAAAAAAATAGCCGGTCAGCTAATGAACGGGGTTTTTAAAGGCTATGGTAAGGACTTTGACAGTAAGGGCCTCACGGATAGTGAACGCACGTTTATGGGTAAGCTGCAGGAAAATATTTATGTATTCAGCGGCTTTAAAAACTACCATCAGTTAGCAGAAACAACCTTGTTGCTAAAAACGGATGATGGCAAAATAAGGCCGTTTAATGACTTTTTAAACGATGTTAAGCAGGTAAACGAAACCTATAACGAGGTTTATCTAAATGCCGAATATGGTAACGCTATCGCATCGGGGCAAATGGCGCAATCATGGCAGGACTTTGAAAATAACGGCGTGTCTATGCTGACTTATCAAACTGCGGGAGATGACCGCGTAAGAGATGAGCACGCAATTTTAGAGGGCGCAACCTATCCGATAGACGACCCTTTTTGGAGTGAGTTCTATCCGCCCAACGGTTGGGGCTGCAGGTGTGATGTTTCCCCGTCAATAAGCGACAAGGCCGACCGTATCGCAAAAAACGAGTTGCCTGATATTCCGGATATGTTCCGAAATAATGTCGGACAATCCGGCATCGTATTTCCGGAAACGCACCCTTATTTCGATGTTGCCAAAGAGATAGGCACAAAAATAATTGAACAGGTAGATGATATTTTACCAGCGGAACCGGCAAGCGAGTTTATGCCTGAAAATATTACCAGCTACGAAAAATCTGCAGGGATAGAGATTGATAAGGAAATATTTAATTACCTATCGGAGCCGACAAAGTTTACTCAGCAAAAAGGCGGCGCTTATTATAACTCCAATAGTAAGGTGGTCAATATACCTAATGACGAAAGACGCCAAAAAAGCAAGTGGGTAGCTGAATCAACCGTGTATCATGAGTTTGGTCATGCTGCTGATTTTCAAAACGATTTTCAAAAGCTTGATAGCGTAAAAGAAATGATGTCTACCTATAAAGCGAAATACAAAAATGATTTTGCCGACTTGACAAGCAAGCTGCTTGCCGAGGGGAGAGTTGCATTCAAATCAGGTGACTTTGACACCGCCGAACAAACGACATCAGTATTAGACACGATAATGTCACTTGATAAACGGTATGGTGCCGGACATGGATATAAGGTAACGTACGGCGGTAAAAGGATGGATTATTTCAACGTTCCGGGAATGAAAGAGGCCGAATTTATAGCACATGCTTTTGAAAATAGATTTGTGGGAAACCCGCTTTTCAAAAAGCACATGCCGGACTTGTACGATGATATGATTGAGTTAACCAAAAAATTTAAACCAAAATAACATCGTCAACGGTGATGTCGCGGATAACATCATCCACCGGGTAAGGCTTAACATCAACCCGTTTATTATTGGCTTGAGCCTTTTCCAGTATTGGAAAAAGTTTATCGCCGATAGACATAAAAATGGACATCAATAGGCTCGCATATTCGGCCGGGCTTTCGTCCTGGTACTTAAAAAATAATTGTTCTCCTGTCATAAAAACAAAAATATACATAATAAAAGCAAGTATCAAAATATCAACAATATGCCAAAAGGATTAGACTATGTTATTAACCTGAAAGACGGCGATTTTGGCGGCGCGTCGAAAGCTAAATCAGCGGTTCAGGGCATTGACGAGGCCGTCGAAAAAACAGGCAATGGCATCACCGGGCTAAACAAACTTATCGTTGGCGCTGGCCTTGCCATTGCTGGTATTTTTGCGGTTGACAGGGTGATTGATTTCGGAAAGGAAAGCCGCGCTGCGTTCCTAAAATCGGAGGCTGCAGCCGCACAAGTATCCGTTGCCATACAGCACACCAACGGCATAGCTGGTAAGGGCCTTGACGAATTAAGAGAGAAAGCCGAGGCGCTCGAAAAAACAACCTTATTCGGCGACGAACAAACGTTGCAGGCCGATTCCCTGCTGTTAACCTTTACCAATATCCGGGGAACGATTTTCGACCAGGCAATACCTGCTATACAGGACTTAGCGCAACGTATGGCCGGTGATGGCCCCGCCGATTTAAAAGGCGCGGCTATACAGGTAGGCAAGGCATTGAATGACCCTATAACCGGCATTAACGCCTTGCGCCGTGTCGGCGTGTCATTCAGCGACACTCAAAAGGAGTTGATTGCTAACGCCGTGAAACATGGCGATGTAATGAAAGCTCAAGGCATGATTTTAAAAGAGCTTAACACCGAGTTCGGCGGCTCGGCGGCTGCAGCCCGCCAGGTGTTAGGGCCGACCGGCGATTTAGACCACGAGATTGAGGAGCTTAAAAAGTCTTTTGGTCATTTAATAAATGACGGCCTCAAGGTGGTTGTTCCGTGGCTGCTCAAAGGCATTGAGGCTTTAAAGGGTATTGGCGATGTATTCAGCGATACCGTTCAGTGGGTAGAGGATAATGCGGTTTACTTCAAAGCGCTCGGCATTGCCGTTGGTACTGCTACGGTTGCATTCCTGGTAGCGAATCCGGCAATAATAGCCTATGGCGTGGAAATGGGTGTGAGTGCTATTGCAACCGGCGCACTGGCCGTTGCACAAGGCGTATTGACGGCAGCGCAATGGGCGCTCAATGTTGCGATGGACGCCAACCCCATCGGCCTGATAATAACAGGTATCGGCCTGCTGGCATCGGGCATTTACATAGCTTATCAAAAGTCAGAGGTATTCCGGGCGATACTGGCAGGTATCGGCGCGGTTGCAAAATCCATATTCCCGATTTTTAAAGGCTTAGGAGAAGTTATTTGGGGCGCTCTTACGTTCGACCCGGCCATGATAAAGAAAGGGTTTGAGGATAGCGTAAACGGCGTTAAAGATATCATTAACAACGGCGGCATAGGCGGCGTGTTTGAGAAAGGCGCAATGGAATCAGTCCGTGCAACCGAAAAGGAAAAACGCGAACACGATAATCCTGCAGCTCCTGCAAAGCCAGCATCCGCAAGCGAGGTATTTAAGCCGAAACAAGGCAATCAACCTTACTCGGTATCAGGCACGGGTAAAGGCTCTAAAGGCGAGGGTAGCGACACCGTTTCAAGCGGTAAATCAGTACGTAACGTAAAGGTAACAATTGGCAACCTGGTTAGTAAGATTGAGGTGCATACTACCAACCTGCAGGGCGTTGGAGCTGGTGAACTCAAGAGGCGAATAACTGAAATACTTACCGGCGCTGTACATGACAGTGAATTAGCATTAGGGTCACAATAATGGCAGAAAATAAGCACGCGGGAGATTTTGATAACCTTATTAAGGATTTAAAGGCGCTAAAGCTTCGCATCATCCAGCAATGCGCGGTGCAGGCTTTAGCATTCTTTAAACAGAGCTTCATTAACCAGGGCTTTACGGATAACGCACTTGTTAAATGGAAAGGCCGCGAGGGAGGCCCAAAGAACACAGGCCGGGCCGTGCTGGTTAATCGCGGCGTACTTAAACGCGGTTTACGTATCAAAAAGACCTCCATTGACGGTGCAGTTGTGGGTATGGATGACGCTATTCCATACGCAGACATACACAACTACGGCGGCGAAATACCAATAACGGCGCAAATGAGGCGGTTCTTTTGGGCTATGTATTATAAGTACGGCGGCGGTCAGGAAAAGGGACATAGCCAACGGGCGCAAGCGGTTAACGACCTTGCGAATTTTTACAGAAACCTTGCCATTACAAAAGACCAGGTTATCAAGATACCAAAGCGCCAATTTATCGGCGATAGCGCGACATTGGAACGGCAACTTAAAACTTACATCACCGGGGAACTGGACAAATATTTTCAAGCATTATGAGCGTAAAAAAAGACATCTTTAAAGACATTGGCGACTACCTAATGAATGTACTGCAGGTGAATGACCCCGTTAACTTTCCGAGCGGAATTTTAAAACCCGAAATGAATTTACCCGGCCTGCGATGGTTTGATAAACAAATGGGGCAATTCGACAATCCGGAAATGTTTTACGCCATACCGTTGCCGGGCGTATTAATGGAGTTCGGCCAGTTCCAGTGGGTAACCATAGGCCAAAATCAGCAGCGGGGTAATGGCATCATACGTTTTTATATTTACTTTGAAAACTATGCCGATTCGTTTAACGGCTCAATTAACCAGGAGATGGCTTTGCGGTTCTTTGAATTTACCGAGCAGGTGCATTTGGCATTACAGGGCTTTGCGCTGCCATACATGACGCCGCTCGAGCGAACAGGTGATAACGAAGACACAGCTCAAGACATGATTATCACCAGCATGATTGAGTACAGCACCATTATTACTGACACCGTTTCAGATTTAGCCCGTAACCAGGTGTTGGCGGATGCGGATGTAAACGTACAGCGGGTTAAGCAGATCACCAGGCCTGCAGGCGATACGTTTGCAAGTGGGTTTATCATTACATAATAAAGGCCGCTCGGTTGAGCGGCCTTTATTCTAATCTGCCTTTTTTAAAAGCTTAAAATAGTCATCAGGAATAAGCCAAATTAGGCGTTCTATTTCATGTGTATAATATAAGCTATTATGCATAGTGTGACACCATCTCAATTCTTCTTCACTTTCAAAGACTTGTGTGCCATCCAATTCTAAATACTTACCGCTAACGGTATCGAAAAAAGAAAACGCAGTTTTAATTTCTTCATCATCGGCCATCGCCTGCGAAACATCAACAAATCTTAACATTTAACCTCCTTTTAAATAGCGTTTAAATCCTTAATAGCGGCGGTTGCCTCTTTACTCCCATTAGCAGCCGCATCCTTTAGTCGGGCTTGAGCCAGCGCCTTAAAATTGGCCTTTCGCGTGTTATCTGCAGTACGCTTGGCAGCATCTAAATAAATCTTGCCTAAATAATAATTTGATACCGGGTCATTAGGCTGCAGCTTGAGGGCGTCATTAAAGTACCTGGTTGCGCTTAGCTCCTGGCCCTTGAAATTCATCACACAAAAACCCATCCGGCGTAAGTTCTTTACGTTGGCCGGGTTGATGGTTAACGCCTGGTTATAGTAGTCAGCAGCCTTAACGTAGTCCTGGTGTGCAAAGCTGCTATCGGCCAGCGCCTGTACCGTTGTTTGAGCTTTAGCAGATACCAGGCTAAAAAGCAAAAAGAGCGATAGTATAAGCTTTCTCATTTTTCTAATATTATTTGTTCGTCGGACTGAATTATGTCGCCCTTTAGGTTTTCAAGCCAATGATAAAGCATGTCACCGGCGTACATGTTTTGCGGCAATAAAAAATCATAAACATTGCCGTTTCTCTTGCCTGCAAAAGCTAAGTTATGCTGACCGCGTCCAGGGGATTGATAAAATTGCATGTCATCAAAAAAGCCGTTAAAATATTCGCGTATCTCGGAAATCATATCATCCATATATCAAAGTTAAGTTAAAGCAATCAATATTTAAATTTTCGGAGGTAAGATATATAAACCCTGAAAGCTGTATCATAAGCCTGACGAACATTAAAAATCTTAAAGCTCATCACAACAACGGCAAGCCATAGCTTAGGCAGCATTGCCAGTTTATTATATAACGTTAACGTACTTTCCTTACCAAAGCCGGAAAGATAGCGCTTGTTCACATCCGTAAATTTCTCATCAACTGAATTAATCATGTGATATTCCCTCGCTGTACTTTCCAAATATCCGATGTGGTCTACATGTGCCGTTTGGCCGGGGTCAATTACAGCAAACTTAATATCATTTTGAGTGAAATAATTCTCTACGTAAGGCTCAAAACCAACAAAGGCGGTAACTTCGTTTTTCGGCTCATCAACCAGGCTTTTAAATGCAGAACGCAAGTGTTTGGTATTGAACAAGGCAGGAGAAATTGACAAGCCATATTCGGGCTTAAACAAATCATCGCTATAATACCCAACCTTGTCAGCTTCGGTCAATGGCGCACTTCTGCTAAGAAACACCGCACCCCAACCATCATCAGCTTTTAAATGGTTAAGCATTTTATCTAACGGAACGGCTTGCTTAAATAAAAAATCATCTTCTAACAAAAAAAAGTAGGGCGTATCAATAGCCTTTAACGCTTGTATAAGGCTGTTTACATAACCAATTCTTTTAGGGTGATAAATTAAGTGGTCGTAGTCATACCGTTCCAGCTCCTGCAAATTATATTGCCCGTCAATCGCGATTATTATTGCGCTGAACTGAAAGCTGCACGCGTTTAAAAATGATGGTATAGTTTGTTTAATTAGATGTTCACGGCCCTCACTTGTAAAAATCACCAGGCTTGTATCGTTTGCTCTATTCATTGCGACAAAGTTAGTGGCGCAATTTAGGAAATGATTATTTGAAATAAAAAAGCCCTCAACTTGAGGGCTGTCGATTTCAATAATACTTTTGAGTATTGACCGAAATAGAACTGGCACTCAATGCAATTTGAGCTACATCCCCGGCAATCTCCTGTAAGTAATAATCTGACATACCCCCTTTTTCAATTAGAGCGTAATAATTTGTGGAATAATTGGCAAAATAAGCATTTGACGCAATTACTCTTCCGGAACTACCCTTGGTGTGTTCTAAAAGTTTCCTTTGAAAAGTTCCCGAATCAGTTTCATTAATTACTAAATATTCAGCAGCCATAATTTAATTTTTTAGTTTACGTAAAACTAACAAAAAAGCCCTCAAATTGAGGGCTTTTTTGTTATCGCATAAGGTAAATACCTATCAATTTTTCAATCATATTGCCCCTCCAATCAACTCATCGTTTAGCAAGTTTGGGCAATTCTCATAAACCAAATCTTTGTAAATTTTAACCCAGTCTGTATCTACAATAAACGGTGAGCGGCGCTCTACATCCGGTTTAAACATGTCTAAAATATGTTTGAGTGGCGATTTACGAATATTAAAGAAATAGTCATGCTCCATTTGCAAGGCTTGTGTATCATACCTCTTTATTGCAGACATCAAGCTCTCATCCAGTGAAAACCGCTCGAATATTGCCTTTTGAAATCTTTTTTCAATATCACTATAACTGTAATCTAAAATTACTTTTAAAGGCTTAATAACATCACCTAAGTAACCTTCCGTTGCATCATGAAGTAAAGCGACACCGGCAAGCTCTTTTGGTGCCAAAGCATACACTAAAAGACTATGCTGTAACACACTGTAAAACTCGGGGATTTGTCCGCCAAAACGACAAATATTATTTAAGCTGACTGCTATATCTTGCAATACTATCATTTTTGCCGTTGGCTCTTTCAAAGAGACCTGAACGCCCGAACAACTGTTAAAAATTCCGTCATACACCTTGTGTATCGGATGGAGTTTGTTTATTTTATTCATACTGTTTTATTGCTGTTTTAATACCCATTTTACGCCATGTACCGCGCTGTGTTGATACTCGTAACCGTTGGCTTTTAAGAATGCGTGATAATTCCTTTTACCCATCAGGTCAAGGTCATTGAAGTAAGCCTCACTATAAGGCAAAGGGAATTTTTTAGGTAACGGCTTGGCGTATGCTATCGCCCGCACCTCGTTAAACTTTTTAATAAAGTTGCTTATGCTTTTAGGCTTTAAAAACCATTCGTTTGATTCAAAATAAATAACCAAAAGCGATTCAAGTTCAAGCGGCGTAACCACAAGGTTTTTGAGCTTACCGGCTTCGGCTGGCCCGGTCTTATATTTGACCGGGTTGCCGTCACCGTCCTTATGGTTCGCAGCATAATGATTACACCAAAGGGCAATTTTGTCCTTTGTTTCAAAGCTGGCAGCTTGAGGGTCTACCGGCTCAATTTCCTCGCCTATTTGCTTGATACGCTCAACGGTAATTTTATCACCTGCAGGCGCAAAAAGTTGGGGCAAGGCAGCTGAATTTTCGGGGATGCGCTTAAGCAGATAGCTCAATTGCGTTTCATCCAAAGGCTTTTTAAACTCGTTTAAACAGCTTTTAAAATGATTATCATTATATATGACCAGCAAATAACCCTCTATACCGCTGGCTTTTATTTTATATTTCGTTAGTTCCATCTGTAAGCTCTGAATGTCCTGTTTTAATTTCCTGTTCTTTTTGTTTGGTTATCTTGAGTACTATCCTGTAAATAGTAGCTTCGGCCAAATGCCATTTGGCATCCAGTATAGGCCAAATCAATTCCTCACGCATTCCGGTACTCCATAGGTTAGCGTAATCATCATATATCATTTGGTCTCTCTTTGCCTTTCGTTCGTTTATTGCCATAGGTTAGGTTATTGTTTATTCATATATCCTTTAAAAATCTTGGTGAAGACACCGGCGAGTATGCCAAGCTCCTTGAGGTCATGGTCAGCTAATGGCTTTTGATAAGGGCCTTGAGATTTACACCAATTATCAATTCGTTTCATATCAGCTTTGCCGCTGGCTGTTTTCCAACGCATATCATGAGCCATAGCAATTATTTTGCGGCGTACCTGGTTACATTGCGAATCTTCATTTATGTAACCATAGTCCTTTTCCAACTCGGCAATAATGCTGTAACACTCCTCATCGGTCAGCTCTTTAGTGCTTTCGGTAACCTCACAAGAATGCCTGAAAGCAAAGTCATGCCTGCGATTGTATTGATTAGTGGCTTGAAGTGCCTTAATTAGGCTTAGAAAGGCTTTTTTGCTTGCTGTTGTAGTCATATTTTGGGCGTTTATTGTGGGTATTTCTGCACGTTTTAGGGGTAGTTTAAGCACTTTTGGAGCCTTTAAAGAGGTTGATTTGTGTTACCTCCGGTTCTTTCTTGGCGCCCCCTTTATCCCATACAACAAAGGGCTGATTACCACCGAAACGGCTTCTCATATTCGCTTTAAAATCCTTTACGAATATTTTCACATCACACATGTACTCTATTGCCTTTGCGTGGTCACCTTTCGGCTTTGTACCCTCTGACCAGCATATGACTATAAAGCATTTGGCAGGGAACGCTTCAATTAGTTCCTTGAATTGCTCCATAGTTAAATTCATGTAGTCGCGGCTATCTATTACTATAGCGCCAGGGCTATTCTTTTTGCTCAATCGCCGCTTCATTTCGGCAACGCTTTCACCATCGGCAAAAATTACTTTTCCTGTTACCTCTTTCATACAGTTTCGGATAATGGCGTCTCGCAAGCTTTTGCTGAATTTTTGCTCGAAGCTGTTGTAATAAACCTTTGTAAACCGAGCGAGGTACTTAGTTAGCTTAATTACAAATTCTGTTTTTCCGTTTCCTGAAGCTCCATAAACGCAGCATTTAAAATTCTTTTCAGGCTTGCCGAATGACGCCAGCCATTCGCCGTCAAACTCAAGTTCCTTATATGTCTTATCGTAAAAATCTGTAATTCCTATTGTTGCCATGTAGTTAAATCAGTGGTGTTATGTGTTAATTAGGTGCTGTTAAGTGGCTAAAGCCGGGCGTTTTTACCCACAATAAAAGCTTAAAAAGTGCAAGGTTTTTGGGTAAAAACCGCGTTTTTATAGTCGCTAAGGCTGTTTATTATAAATAATTTTCCTCTATCCATTTTATACAGGTTAGTATTATCATTGGAATTTGATGGACAATTGCATTTCCAGTCGCGCCAAGTCGAGTAACGTGGTCGGGTATCCCATAAGGAAAAGGGAAAATCGCGGGTTCGTTATACCTTTCTCTAAATTGTAGAAAAGCATTGCCTTGTGCCCCCAATGTAATTGCCTGCCGACTCTCTTTAAAGATTGCTCCAAAGTCAGTATGTAATAACTCTCGCCGTCCTTGAACATTGGCGTGGGCAATAAGGAAAATTCGCGCCCGGGTATGGTGGGCATCAACGGCAACAGCTGGAATATTGAATGCTTGGCAGGTGTAGCCGATACTTTCCAAATCAGCAATCTTTTTGTCGAGTACCATGTTGCTGATTGTTCCAACAACATTTTCGTTAATAACCCAATCGGGCCGCATTTCTGAAATTCCTCTAAACATTTGAGGCCAGCGGTAACGGTCATCTGACATGCCAAGTCCGAGCCCGGCATTACTGCTCGGTTGGCAAGGGTCACCCCCCCCCATAATGTTTGTCCATGGTAGATTTCGCTTCCCGCATTGTGTGTCGTGTCTGTGAATGATTGTGTCGTTTCCATAAATTTCTTTTAGATATTTCCACAAATCGGTATTAACCTCTATGTGATATTTGGTCTCTATTCCCAACTGTTTTGCGGCATAGGCGATACCATCAATTCCCCCGCTGTACCAGCTCCCTAATGTTAATTGTTTCATAATTTGAACCCGGTCGGGGAAACGAACCCCGGCCATGCTCCATAGCGGGTTATTAATGAACATGTACCGGAACTCCGAAAGCTTGAACCGATGTTATACCGGATGGGTAAACACTGACAAAGGATGACTCATCACATTCATAGCATCGTTTTAAGCTATCCCAATAACCCTTTGAACTTACATCACCCGGCTTAGGTTGAACCGTATCATTTGGCTTTTGACAATGCGGACAAGTCCATTGCGTTAGCGTTTTTCCGTTATTCAGCATTTTCTTATGAAAGGCCTCCATTTGCTGTTTAAAGGTTGTGGCTGGTTCATTACGCATGGGTTTTGCCTCCTACCTTTTGGTTTTCGCAGTCCTCACAAATGCAGTCGTAGCAAAGTGTTGCATTGCAGTCAGGGCATTGATGCGTCTCAAATACGTTCACATCCTCAAGGCAGTTAGCGCACTCGGTTTTGATGCTGGTTTCTTTTGTTTGTGCCATTTTCTTATTGTGTTTAAATGGTGATTAAATGCGTGCAAAGTCAAGGATTACATATTTGCCATTAACCTTGAATGACAGGTAATCTTTAGTTTCCGATGGTTGCCAAGCTTCTTTCAGCAGGCGGATTCCCTCTTTCCAGTTGGCATCGTCGTAGTCGTTCTCCATTGAATAAAGCTTTTGTACAAGCTTTACATCCAGCTTATCTTTTTTGCGCTCAAGCAGGCTCATGATTAATTTCTTTGTGCGCACATCACCGGCAAACTGTTTATTTACAAAATCAATGATGTGCTTTTCGCCCTGGTCGGCGCGTTCGTCAAAGCCGCCAAGCTCGGCACGTTTCAGGCTCATCTCTATTTTGCCGTCAGCGCTTTTCACGGTAAAGTTTCCTTTGCCATCGGCGTGACGTGAGCTGTACTGTTGAAGTAATTTATAGAGCGTTTCACAGTCGCCAAAAGCAGTTTCTTTGAACACTTTTAAAGAGTTGTGAATAGCGATAGCCTGACCTGCAAGGCTTGTGATAGTATTTTCCTTAATACCCTCGTAAGATTGCCGCTCTTGCTGCTTTAGCTCTTTCTCGGCCTGCAGCTTGTCATTCAATAGGGCCTGTAATTCGTCAATGCTCATTTCTTGTGGTAAGCGTGTTTCTCCTGTTTTCATATTTCTATTATTTGTTCTTTGATTGCTGGTTGATTATTTAATTGGTTGGTTAGCTCTGAAAGCTTTAATCGCAGTTCCCGGCGTTCGTCAAATTGGGCATCCGGAATGTTGATTAGCCGCAATTTTATGAGGGCTATTTGCCCTTCTAATGATTGTTCGTTATGTTGCATGTTGTTGGATTGATAGGACTATTTGAAGTATTGTATTGTCGCTTAAATCGCTTGAATGCTTGTTGTTTCCGAAGTAGAGTATAAAGGCCATTGCTTGAGGTGCTGACAGTGTAAACCTGTTTACCTTTTTAGGGAATGAACATCTAACCAATAGCTTTTTATAAAACTCAAGCAATAGGGCGTGCAGCATTTTTTCGTAGTAATCAGCTGGCTTGAATGCCTGGCATTCCTCGCTTAGGCGAAATGTTAAAGCGCTAAGCGTTGACGGTGTAAGGCTAATAGTTAACATATTTCACCTCCGTAATTACACGGTTACGAATAGCATTAAAGTGACCGTTGAAATACCTGCTGCTTATAAGCAGCCTTTTTGCACTATTATTGTTACTGTAGAAATTAGTCCTCTCATAACCGAGCGAATCAGCTATTTGCTCAATCGACACACCTTTGATAAGCCTGTATATTGCCAATGTTGCGAGTTTTCGGGCGTCAACTATCACCTGTTTTCGCGACTGGCTTGAAATATCCTCAAGTGTTATTTCCATTTCCTCGCAAACTATAGCCTTAACATCCTCAATGCTTTTTAGTAAGCCAGGCAATGGGATTTGGCCAAGGTCAATTTCCGGTGATATTATACCTAACTGAACCGGCTGGCCGATAAGCTTCGTTAGCTTTTTTTGAGCTTTGGCAATTATCGTTACGGCCTCGTATGTAGCTGCTAAACTCATTTCACGCCCTCCTTTTTCAAATACTCATCCATACAATACCCAACGATTGACGCGGCTTTACGCTGCATCAGGCTATCATCTTTTAGGCGATAAATGTTGTGTTGAAACAGGTAGTTATCATACAGGATGCTTTGGTCAGCGCCAGCCGAATAGGTATCTAAAAATACCGCGTCACGAGCTGACCACTCCGAACGCCACCACGACCAATAGAACATAGTTTTTATTAGAAACTCAAAGCCTATATCGTCAGCACCGGTCATACGGTTAGCATAAGCCACACCCGAATTAAATACGAGCTGACCATAGTCAAAATCTGTCAGGTCGAACAAAGCCATTATCAGTTGCTGGTTAGACGTATTTACCAGCTTGAGCATATCGGCCTCGGTTTGCTTTTTTAATTGGTTCATATTCAATTTTGTTATATCCACATTCCGTTTGAATCGGTCTCATCATCGGGCGAGGCCTCAAACTTTTCGCCTTGCGTGTGTTCGTACAGCTTTATCAAAAACAGGCGGATTTGCTTTACTGCCTGTATGGCAATGACTGTAAATACAGCCATCGCCACAACGGTATAAAGCGCTATCATGCGGCCTTATCTCCTTTCGCCTTGTTTTGTACAAGCTTTTTTACCCGGCGCTGGTCACCGCCCGAGCTGTTGAATATTTCTGAAATGTCGTTGGCGTCATACACGCCGTTAGCCTCGCATATCGCGGCAATGTCTGAAAGGTCAGGCCTAACCAGGTGTATAAAGCGGCTCCCAATCCTTGAGTATATTTCGCCGCAACCCTGCCTAACATATGTGCCTGTATTGTCGGTACGGATAATCCTGGCCTCTAATTCAGGTGTGCCAAAAAGCACTATACCGCATTTGTTTTCGAGCAGGTTATAAAGGGTGATAAAGTACATGAAAGGCTTTTTCTGAAGCTTCTCATACTCGTTTAGTATCAGTACCGGCGCGTCGATGCCGTTCATAATAGAAACAATGCGTTTTGCCATTTTATAGGGTGTACCTGCAGGCACTTCACCTAACGCCTCAAGAATTTCTATCAGCAGGCAACGAATAGTCATTGTACCATCGCAATTAACCTGGTACACGTGCTTACGGCCTATTTTAAAACCTCTTTGGCCGGTGTCCTTACCCCAACCAGCTGCACCAATTATCGCATGGCAGCGGCTTTTTTCTTTAGCATCGCAAAGCATCTTGTTGATGAGTTCGTAATTGTGTGTCACGGCATCAATCCAGTCTAAGCCATCGTAACCAACCTGTTTGCCGATGTTCAACCACATCTTATCATTTATCAGCGCCCAATTGCCGTTCCTGATTTGTGAGATAGTTGCAGATGATACATCCTTTAAAGAGTTGGCTGCTTTGTTTTGGCTGGTATAGCCATCGCAATACTTAATTAGCAGGTCTTTGATTTTAAGTTTTTCCAGATTTTCCATATTATTGTTGTTCTTATTGTGACTCATTGATTGCCCCGGTTAGCCGGGGCTTTTGATGGGATTACATCAGCTCGTATATGTCCAATGTTCGTTTATCTCCACCCGACTTTTGCTCTATCTGCATTTGAGCAGACTGCTTAATTTCTTTCGTCAACACACCAGCTTGCATCAAACTTTCAGCGTTGATTCCGGCCCTTTTAAGGGCGTTTAAACGCTGTTCACGCTCCTCTACATTTGCGGCAACGTGACCCTTTTTTTCTGTTAAAAGACTGTTTAAATGGGTTCTTGTACCCTCTTTGTGGTCGGCAAGCGCCATAGGAACGCGCTCAAATTGACTGCACACCATGCGTGTACGCTCGTCGCTGCTTACGGCCAGTATTTGGCTCATGTCGTAAGGGTCATATTTGATTTTAACCTTGAGGCCGAGCGTGTCGCGGTACAACTCTTTTGGAATCTCATAGACATACTCAAGGCCGTTAATCGACGGCATTAAGCCCTCTTTAGTGATGGTATTTTGCTGCAGTACGCCGGTGTATTGGTTGCGGTGTTCGTAACCTAACCACATTAAGCGCTGTTCTTGCGTAATCAGGCGCTTTTCTGATTGCTGCATGCACTTCCAGGCCTCAAGCCATTGCTCCTTTTTGGTTTTGCCGGTTTGCGGGTCAACCAGGTTGCGCATTTCCTCAATGAAAAATTCGATGTGGTCAGGCGCTTCGGATTTGGCAGGGAAAAATTTCTTATTTGCTTCGATAGCATCCCGGTTAACCTTTGCTTTGGCGGTGATGTTATGGCCTGCATAGTTGCGGGGGAATAACTCTTTGAGCTTGCTATGCCATTTCTTATTAAAGCTTTGTTCAATAATCTTAGCACGGGCGTTTTTAGCGCCTGCAGGCGTAAAGTTTCCCTGCTGTTCAAAGAAAGGGGTGAGCGCCTTTAGGTTCCAGTGGTCAGCCTGTAATTGCCGCCAAAAGTAGTTATCACCCGTAAGCTGCTTTACGTAATTAGCGGCATTTAAATAGGCCTCTTTAACCAAATCAGTTGTGGCGGTGTCACCTATGGCGTAACCTAAAATAAGGTCATTAAAGCCATCAATAACAACGTACAGTACCGGGCGGTAATACGGGTTGATTTCTTTCCGTTCGCGCTTTTCTTTGCCGTCCTTAGTCTCAACTTTTTTGAGTACAATACGCTCCTCAATAAAATACAAGTCAAGCTCGTTATCATCGGAGTTGATTAGCATTAACGGGGCGGATGGCCGGGCGCGGTGTACTGTCTTACCGGCATAGTCATACCAGGAGGCGTTACCGTTCCTAAAGCCCTCTATTTTGGCTTTGAATTGGTGACGGTAGTTGCCAACTGTAACGGCGGTAATTCGTTTCCATCCGTAACCGTCACAAACCTTATTATATTTTAGAGCGACAAATGTATCATCGTACTGGTCACTCATCATTTCAACTAATAGCGCTTCGTTTAGCTCATCCTTAACCTTTTTGCTGTTATCATTGCCGAACTTCTTGCTAATGATGCAGCTGCAACCAGTTTCTTTGTATTCGGCTATTTTGCGTTTAAGTGTTTGATAAGTAGCAGGTAATTTTATACCCTCGGCATCTATGATTTTGATTACGGCCTCGTATAATTCCGGTTTGCTTTCCATGCAAAGTATTTTCTTGCACTTAGCCCAATTGTTTTCTATGTCGATGATGAGGTTAAGCCAGTTGGCAGCTTTGAGGTATTGAGCTTGATAGTCGAGCGGTAACGCGACACGTTCAGATGTGCGGAATGAAAAGAAAAAATCTTGAGCCTTATAGTCAGACTTTAGAAACTGCTTGATAACCTGGTTGTGTACGTAGGTGTACGGGTCACCGTATTTTTTTACAAGGCTGCTTTGATACTTGTCGGCAAGCGCCTCGTATTTAATCAGCACTTTACGTTTGTCGGTTGGGTCTTTTATATTATCCCATGACAGAATCGTACGGCGGGAAATATCACAGGCCTCAAGCTCGGCAAATTCGATGTATAAAATGTGGTCTATTAGCTTCATGTTAATTAGTAGTGCTCCCGGCTGCAGTATCGCGCTGCTGTTATTCTCTAAGCCGGGATGGGTGATTGACGGTTACTGTGTGATCTAAGAAATGTGTGATGCCAGGTAGCAGATACATGCAGCTATGCACATGAGCAGCACGAACAACGCTATAGCTTCGTTTCGGGTCATTTGGTCGTTCATCAGTTTGAACCAAATGATTTGTAAGCGGGTGATAATTGATTTTTTCATTTTCTTATTGTGTTTTAAATTGTGACTTAGTTGGATGTCTCTAAATGGAGGTCGACGGGTTTTGAAAGCCCTTGCTTTGTTTCAATGATGCCATTGTAGTGAGCGAGTATTTGTTTTGCTTTCTCGGTGTTAGCATTTCTGTCACCACGTACTAATTGTCTTACATAAGCGGGTGAGCAACCGAACGCCTCGGCGGTCAGTCTTGCGGAATCGTCGCGTTTTTTATTTTCTAAATCCATTCGGTTTTTGTGAGGTTTTTTTACTTTTGTTTCACTTAACGAAACAAAGATTGTTAGTATTTCTGTCAATTGCAAGAAATTCTGACAAAATATTTTCCTACACCTATGAAAATACATGAGCGTATTAAGGCAATCCGAACGGATGCCGGTCTTAGTCAGGAGGCTTTTGCCGTTTCAGTCGGTTTGAAACGTGCAAATTATGCGCAAATAGAGGCGGGAAAACAGAACCCAACTTTGCAAACCATCTCTGAAATTGTCAGAATTTATAACAAAAGTTACGAGCATGTTATTGACGGCACGGAGCCAGGAGTAAAAACTGCACCTAATATTGCACCCATCATTGCACCTATCGGCGAAACGCGGGCTATTTCTATGGCTCCGAAAGTCATAACAGTGGATGTTTCGAATAAGGACGTTATAACACTTGTACCGACGAGGGCTGCAGCTGGTTATTTAAACGGTTATGCTGACCCGGAATATGTCGGTAAACTACCGACGATGTATTTTCCCGGCTTATCAGGCGGCTTATATAGAGCGTTTGAGATTAGAGGGCATTCAATGAAACCGAATCTGCATAGCGGTTCTATTCAGGTTGGTCAATGGGTTGAAAAATTAAGCGATATAAGGGATAGGCGTGTTTATATCATCGTTACTAAGTACGATGGCATAGTGTGTAAGAGGGTTTTAAACAGGATTAAGGATGATGGTAAGCTCATATTGATTTCAGACAATGATAATAAAAGCGAGTACCCGAATTATCCTGTAGATGCCGAGGAGATATTAGAAATATGGCAATGGCGGCGGGCCATAATCGCCGAGATACCTGAACCAGGCGCGATATACAACCGCATAAATGATTTGGAGGCCAGGCTATCGCTAATTGAGAGCCGTGTCAGTACTAAGCAACTGCAATAGCGCCATTTTTTATTATAGTTTGAACGGTGCTTAATTATGATTTAAACATTGATTAAGGGGTAAGGCGGTAACGATTGTTATAGATAAATTATAGTAAATTATACTTTTCGTTTTTCGCCATTTTTTGTTTTTGAGTTATAAATAGTGCCTCAACACTATCAAAAACGCCATTTTTTCCATTTTTCCATTTTATATTATTTATACTTTTTGTTTTTAGCCCTATACTTAGAGGTTATTTTGTTATATTCGTTTATAAAAATTGATATCAGGAACTATGAAGATTGTAAACATTCTCTCATTGGTATTTTTCGGGATAGGTAATGCGTTCAGCCAAATGATTTCTGTGAGCGGAACCGTAAAAAATTCGCAGGGACTGCCTGTGCCGTTAGCACTGGTTCGCGATGTGCAGCATTATTATGCTACTTATGCTGATTCAACAGGTGCCTTTATATTGAAGGCTGACCCGGCATCGGCCCTCTCTGTAATCGCTCCTGATTACGCCGATATAACGCTGAAGATAGATGGCAAAACCTCATTTAATATTGTAATGGAAAAAGGGACATCTTCGTCAGCGAAAACGGCTATCATCGATGACTTGAACAGCAATCTTGCTACATTATCTGCCTACCTTAATAAGCAAACTATGGTAACCCAATCGGGGTCCGGCACTTCGGTAAAGACAGGCTTTGTGCAGGAGCCAACTCAAGGTAGCCCTTACCTGTTTACCATATGGGCACATGGATTTGCCATAACTAAGGGCGATTCGTTGCTTTACGATATCAATAATTTATATAACTATGATAAATTAACCGGAAACCTTGTGTTTACAAAGGATGGAAAAAATATTCTGCAGGCAAACACGCAGGGTATAAAGTCGTTTAATTTATTTAATGGCAAATTACATCCCAATGTTTTTGTGAACGCTGCTGAAGTAAGTAAAAAGCCATTTGTCGAGGTTTTGGTGACTACTCCTAAATATAAGTTGTATAAGCAGACAGATACCAAATTACAGGAGGCTAATTTTCATACCGACGGCGTGATAACATCGGGCAACAGGTACGATGAATACGAGGATAATGTGCACTACTTTTTCGTAAAGTCGGGCGATAAGCCAAAACAGGTTTCGCTTAAGAAAAAGACGATTAAAGAACTATTTGGCAACGATGCCGACAAATTTATCAATGCACAGGGCGACCGCGATGTGGATGACGACTATCTTCGCGACCTTAATTACACACTTGCCCAGTAGCGCCTTTTGTAACAAATGTTTTACTTTTTAAACTAAAGTCTTTTTATAAGATCGAACGCCAGGCCATTTTTATCTGGGTGATTGTTGTTATATTAGGCCTCAAAAAATTGACTAAAATTTTATATGAGGGTATTTATAACAACATTATTACTGGCTTTAACAGGCACCTTAGCTTATAGCCAAACCATCAGCATTAGTGGCACTGTTAGCAATCAGAAGGGCCAGCCGGTGCCCTATGCGTTTGTTCGCGACGCGCAGCATAACTACGCTACCTTTGCCGATTCGACCGGCAATTTTATGCTTAAAGCAGATGCTGCTTCGTCGTTACAGGCTGAAGCAAATAGCTACAAAACTACTCAAGCAAAAATAGAGGGAAAAACGAAAATAGACATTGTTCTGCCGGCAGGCGAAAATGCCGGCAATGTTGAGTCAATGAAATCGATAAAAGAAACAATTAACGGCGAATTTTTGCATCAGGGGCAGCTTTTGCTGGGGGGAGATGCAAGTCAGCAGCAGGCTAAACAGGGCTTTGTTCAGGAACCGACACACGGAAGCCGTTATCTTTACAGTGACTGGATCCCGGGTTATGGTATAAACAAAAATGATGGACTGGTTGCTGAACTGAGTAATATGTATAACTACGATAAAATAGCCGGAAATATAATGTATACCAACGACGGTAAATCTATGTCGGCAGTAGCTAACGACCAGATAAAAAGCTTCGTTTTATTTGAAAAGGGAAGGCCGCACGTATATGAAAACAGCCCCGCTATTGACGGTAAGAAATTTGTGGAAGTGTTATTAAGCACTCCGAAATATAAGATTTACAAGAAGATGGACACTAAGCTGGACCGTGCCGATTTTCATACAGACGGCGTTATAACAATGGGGCACCGTTATGACGAATATAATGATGTAGAGCGTTATTATTTTGTTGGGGAAGACGGTAAGGCTAAATCAATTTCGTTAAAAAAGAGTGCCCTGAAAAAAATGATGGGTAGCGATGCCGATGCTTTTATCGCCTCACAAGGCTCGAGGGATGTGGATGAGGAATACGTAAAGGATTTAGGAAACAGCTTTACAAAATAGCATAGGAATATTATTGAAATTATGTTGATAAGCGGCAGGTGTTACCTGCCGCTTTTTTTGTCCATTTTTTACTGCGGATTTCTTTATTTTTTATTTGGTATTATCATTTTTTTGCTAACTTGAACACTAATAATTTAGTTCATGTAAATCATTGGGTATGAAATTATTTATCACTTCCTCATTAGTGCTTGCATTCGGTTTTGCCGGAGCGCAAACCATTGTTAGCGGAACAGTTAATAACTCCAGCGGTCAGCCCGTTAAGTATGCTTTTGTGCGCGATGTACAGCATAACAAGGCAACTTTTACGGACTCGACAGGTGTATTTAAACTCAATTCCGATCCTTCATCTTCGCTATTGGTATTGGCCAATAATTATGAGGATAAGGAGCTTAAGATAAATGGCAGTACAAGCTTAAGCATCACATTGGCCAGTAGTGCAAACCAGGGGTCGGTTGCTTCGCTAAAATCAGGAGAGAGTACAGAGGGAAACAGGTTTTTGAAGACCGGGGACGTATTTGTAATTGGAAGAGGCGCGATAAACACCCAAACCGACGCTACGCAGCACACCGGCGGGATGGGTGGTGGTGATGGTATGACTGCGAGACAGGGCTTTGTCCAGGAGCCTACACGCGGAAGCCGTTATTTATTTGATGATTGGGTACCCGGTTATGGCATAGATAAAAGTGAAAAAATAGTGGTAGAGAAGACGAATTTATATAATTACGATAAAATATCGGGTAACCTGTTATATACTAATGACGGCAAATCGATGACACAAATATCGCCGGGCCAGCTCAGCAGTTTTACCCTTTACGACAAGAAAGGACATACCCATCTTTATGAAAGTGCCCCCGATTTTAGTAAAAAGACTTTTGTCGAAGTGTTGTTAAAAACACCGAAATATAAAATATATAAGCATATCGATACAAGATTGTCGCGCGCCGATTATCACACCGACGGAGTGCTGCAGATGGGGAATCGTTATGATGAATATATTGATAATGATAAGTACTTTTTTGTAGGTGAAGACGGCAAGGCCAAATCCATTTCATTGAAAAAGGGCAACCTGAAGAAAATACTGGGCGCCGATGCAGATGCATTTATCGCCTCGCAAGGCTCGAGGGATGTGGATGAAGAATATGTAAAGGACTTGGGGAAGACCTTGAGCAGGTAATACTCAAACAAGCAGTTACAAAAGACAATGCCGGTGCTTTGTACCGGCTTTGTCTTTTTATAAGGTTACCTTTTGTCCGCACTATATTTACCAGGCCCAACAAACAGCAATCCTGCAAATACCACGGCCATTTCAATAGCCTGCGCCGCACCCATAATGCCGCCCATTTCGCCGCTTTGACGCAAATGGAAAGCGATTGCTACCAGCATGTCGATGATAAGCAGAAGGCATACCAGCCGGAAGCCTAGTCCTAAAATCAGGAGTACACCGCCTACCGTCTCGGTTAGTGCAGCCAGCAACCCCCATATAACCGGCAAAAAATGTATGCCTACGTAACCCGTAGCACTGCCAACTCCTTCCCACATTTTTACGCCCCCAATGAGTTTTGGATAGCCGTGATAGATGAACATAATACCCAGCCCCAGCCGGATAACCAGCAGGCCAAAGTTTTTATAGTTTCCTAATTTGCCAAAAAGTGCCATAATATTGGAGATTAGTTAATCAAAGATTAAGGGTTCGTTTGCCTGTAAAATTAATACAAACCAGGCAGCTTTTGGTTCGCACAAAATTATAAATAACCGATGTGTGCTATTTGATTATTAACCGACAGGCTAAGTTTCTGCCCGAGTACCAGGCTACAATTGTCTGATACGTGCCCCGCCGGGAAATCAAAACAAACCGGATAACTATAATCTTTTACAACATCCATTACAATTTCCGGGACAGTTTGCCCGAATGGTATATCATTGTCTTTAATATCGGTAAAGCCGCCTACTATCAGGCCCTTTAGCCCCGTCAATTTGCCGGCGCGTTTTAGCGTTCGCAGCATGCGGTCAATACTGTAGAGATACTCGCCGATATCTTCAATAAAAAGAATTTTGTTGCTATAATCCATATCAGAAACCGAGCCTGAGGCAGATAAAAGAATGGAAAGATTACCGCCAATTAAAGTTCCTTCCGCCTCGCCATGCCTGTTTAACTGATTCGGCTCAAGCTGGTAATTTAATTCTTCGCCAAAAAATGCTTTGCGCAATGTCTCTAACGATCGTTTGGTAGCGTCAGGAATGGTCATTGGCATTTGGCCATGAATACTGGCTACGTTAAAGTTGGCAAGCAGGTGTGCATGTAATAAAGTAATATCGCTAAAACCGCTAACCCATTTCGGATTGGTCGCAAACCTGCTGAAATCGACCATATCTATCATCCTTACTGTACCGTAACCGCCGCGCGCAGCTATAATAGCTTTAATGCTGTCATCATCGATAAAGCGCTGCAAATCTTTTGCTCTGAAAGCATCGTCGCCCGCAAACTGGTGCCACGAAGCATTCAGCGTATCACCCAAAACCACTTCCAGCCCCCATGATTGCAGCAGGTTAACCGCATCCGTCATCGGGTTGGGCAGCTTCTTTGCGGGACAGGCAATAGCAATCTTATCACCCTTTTTGAGGAAGGGGGGAATTGTCGGGGAGTTAGTAAAGTCCGAAAGTCCGGAAGACGCTGCAAGTATGTCCATTTTAATTGTAGAACTGTTAACGCAGCGCAATTTATGCAATATACTATTCACTTTCGGACTTTTCCGTCTTTCGGACTTCCCGACTAAAACGGTATCTTTGCCCCGATATGTCACAATTAGATAAATTTAAACGGTTTACAATAACATCGGCATTGCCTTATGCTAACGGTCCGCTTCACATCGGTCACCTTGCCGGGGCATATTTGCCTGCGGATATATTTGTGCGCTATCTGCGCCTGCTGCATAAGGATGTAGTTTACATCTGCGGTTCTGACGAGCATGGCGCCGCTATCACCATAAAAGCAAAGAAGGAAGATACCACGCCACAGGCTATCATCGATAAATATCACCAACAGATAAAAACCAGCTTTGAGGAATTTGGCATATCGTTCGATATTTATCACCGCACTTCGTCGCCGATTCACCATGATTTATCACAGGAGTTTTTCCTGAACCTGTATGAGAAAGATGAGTTTATAGAGAAGTTTTCGGAGCAATATTTTGACGAAGATTTTCAGCAATTTTTGGCCGACCGTTATATAACCGGTACCTGCCCTAATTGCAGCAACCCCAACGCCTATGGCGACCAATGCGAAAACTGCGGTACATCGCTCAACCCGACTGATTTAATCAACCCTATATCCACCCTAAGCGGCAAAACGCCTGTTTTAAAACAGACCAAACACTGGTTTTTACCGCTCGATAAATATCAGCCATGGTTGGAAAAATGGATCGAGACCAAAGAAGATGAGTGGAAGGTAAATGTGTATGGACAGTGCAAATCATGGCTGAAATCGGGCCTGCAGCCCCGCTCTATGACCCGCGATCTGGACTGGGGCATAGACGTACCGCTGGAAGAAGCCAAAGGAAAAAAGCTTTATGTATGGATGGACGCGCCGATAGGCTATATCTCTGCTACCAAACAATGGGCTATAGATAACGGCAAAGACTGGAAATTATACTGGAAAAAACAAGAAAACGAAGCCGATGAATCATGCCTGATCCATTTTATCGGCAAGGATAACATTGTTTTTCATTGCATTATTTTTCCATCGATACTGCATGCGCACGGCGAATATATTCTGCCGCAAAACGTGCCTGCCAACGAGTTTTTGAACCTGGAAGGCGATAAGCTTTCCACCTCGCGAAACCATGCGGTTTGGCTGCATGAATACCTGGAAGAATTTCCCGGCAAGCAGGATGAGTTGCGTTATGTACTAACCTCGATACTCCCGGAAACCAGCGACAGCGAGTTTACCTGGAAAGATTACCAGGCCCGTGTAAATAACGAGCTGGTGGCTATTTTGGGCAACTACGTAAACCGCGTAATGATATTGATGCACAAATTTTACGAAGGCAAAGTGGAAAACGAAGCCGGTAAAATTGTGCTGACCGATAAGACTATCGATACCGAATTGGGTCGCCTGTATGACGACATACAGGTAAACCTGGAAGCCTATCGCTTCAGGCAAGCACTGCAAAGCGTAATGGACATAGCACGACTGGGTAACCGCTATTTAACAGAGCAGGAGCCATGGAAAACCATCAAAACAGCCCCGGAACAAGCCAAAGAAGCGCTGCATAACAGCTTGGTTTTAATCGGCCATTTAGCTGCTTGTTTGCAGCCGTTTTTGCCGGCTACAGTTCGAAAGATTGTCGACATGCTGAATATTCCTTTCAGCGCGATAGCTATGGATGCGGAAATGACATTCGAGAGCGGTCACCAATTAAATCCATCGGCCCTGTTGTTCGAGAAGGTAGAAGACGAAGCCATAGAAAAACAGTTGCAAAAATTGGCAGATAAAAAAGCTGCCGTAGCGCCAAAGCAACCGGTATTGGTGCCGGCGAAAGAGAACATCAACTATGAATCTTTCGCCACGATGGATATCCGCACCGGCACTATTATAACTGCCGAAAAGGTTGCCAAAACCAAAAAGCTGCTGAAGCTAAGCATAGATACCGGCCTCGACACCCGTACCATCGTATCCGGCATTGCCGAATATTATGAGCCCGAAGCCATCATAGGCCAAAAGGTAAGCCTGCTGGCAAACCTGGAGCCGAGAGAAATAAAAGGTATCCTGTCGCAAGGTATGATACTAATGGCCGAAAACGCCGAAGGCAAGCTAAGCTTTGTTGCACCAACAGAGGACATGCATAACGGCTCGGTGATAAGGTAACATGCTGCGAAGACTTACGAAGTTTTTAAAACTTCGTAAGTCTATAGTAACACTTGCCTAACTCATCCAAAATTCGCACATTTGCACATTCAAAATCCGCACATCAAACGGTCCCGTAGTTCAACGGATAGAATAGGAGTTTCCTAAACTCTAGATATGAGTTCGATTCTCGTCGGGACCACCCCACGGGAAGATTTGAAATCCAACAAGTCTTCCCGTATTTTTTTGCTCTTTAATCCGCTGTTTATCAATAAGATAAGAGACAGCGGATCACACACTTCAGGAGTTCGAAGTAACATTCCATCAAATTGCAGTTTTTCAGGAAACATCGAACTTATAATATGCCTTTTCATGGTAATGTCACCGCCGCGATAATACGTAAGCATACGAGTGTATTTGTCGATGAATTTGTCTAAAAGACCATCAACAGACATGTTTTCCTGACGTCTGGGGGTCTCTGCCATCCTGCTTTCCAGCTTATGGATCTTTTCAGTGCATCTTGAGCTCCCGGTCAATATTTAGTGAATCGCAAACGCCGTTCAGATAATCTATGAGCCCGGCTTTAGATGCTGCTACTACAGCAGGATTATTGATCGCAATCACATTTTCACCCTGGAATTGGTAGCCATCGCCAGATAAGCATTTTATGTCCTGTTTCAGATAGATCTGGTAAAGTTGCTCGTTATAAGCATTAATTACATCAATAGTTTCGCTCATGTTTTAGTTGGATTACATTATGCGTAATCTACCATTTTAGAAATAGTTAATATAACCAAATTCTAGGAATTGTTTACCAAATATATGAGCCATACCCGATTGCGCTTGCTGAAATCAGCAATTCGTAAAGCCCGTTTTAATGACGCAAACTAAGAAAATGATGTACCAGCTCAAAGCGAAACCGGACGGACAAATGTTCGCTTTTGTTACAATTGCTGGAGTCTGAAAACTATAATTATTTAGCGATCAACAGCTTATGTATTTGGAACAGGGATTGCCTTATTTCATTTAGTTGAGCTCCTATACTTTCCATATCACCCCGTACGACCTGGCCTTCCTGGGAGCCATATTTATCGGGCTGACTTTTACCCTGCAATTATGGTTCACTAAAAAAACAGGCAGGGCTGCAAACCGGTTGCTCGCCCTGGCCATGGCGGTCATTATGCTGTGGATGGCCTGGCTATTGTGCATTGACGTCCGGCTGACGTCCTACTTTCCTCGCTGGAGCTGGTGGCCGCTGCAATTTTCGCTGGCGCTTGGGCCCCTGATCTATTTTTATGTACGCAAAATAACGCGGCCGGAGTACAAATTCCATTGGAAGAATCTGGGACATTTCATCCCTTCACTATTGCAACAGGGCCTATTTGTATTGGAGATCAGGGAGAGCATCAGAACTGGCGCTGCTACGTACGATACGCTGACTTTTCATCAGTTGAACCCGGTACTACTGGTGTTGGCATTTATTTCATTTATCATTTACTTGTATTCGTCTTTTAGGCTGATCGACCGTTTTTACCAAGGGCTGAAATTTAATAAGCTGAATGACCGGTACCGGTATGAATTGCGGTGGCTGCACCGCTTACTGACCAGTTTTGGCCTGCTATGGTCATCAGCGATAGTTTTTACTGCAATCGATTATTTTTTTTATAATCATCACTTAGGTATCTATGCCTACTATCCTTTATATCTCTTACTATCGGTGATGATGATCCGGATAGCGGCAGCGGCATTTTTAAAAACGGAAATCGCAACATTGGCCCAGTCGCCGCCGGTTTTAAAACCACCGGCCCCGGCGGGGCTGAAGCAAAAAGGTATCTGGCTGAAAAAAGCGATGGAAGCGAACCTGCTTTACCGGGATGCCGGGCTGAGCTTATCGTCACTGGCGGAAGTGCTGGATATACACCCACACGAGTTATCCCGCATCATCAATACGGCACTTGGAAAAAACTTCAACGATTTCATTAACGAATACCGGATCCGTGAGGTGACCCGAAAAATGCAGGACCCGGCTTATGACCGTCTAACGCTGATAGGCATTGCGTTGGATGCCGGGTTCAATTCCAAATCCACGTTTAACCGCACTTTTCGACAAATAACAGGTAAGACACCAGCGGAATATAAAAACGATCTTAAAAAAGAGTTCCCATCTTATCATTTGACACCTCAATCACCTGCGACAGCGGTAATTTTACGTCACGAAGCCACCCCAAAGTGGTCTTATGACAAATTAAACCGCAATTATATGTTTAGGAATTATTTAAAGATCGCATGGCGCAACCTTAAATGCAATATGGCTTACAGCGCCCTTAATATTGTCGGCCTTGCCACCGGGTTGGCTGTTGCCTTACTTATAGGGCTTTGGGTGTTTAACCAGTATTCATACGACCGCTTTCTTCCCGGTTACGAGCAGGCCTACGTAGTTAAAGTAAACTATACCAGCCAGCATGATGGTACGCATACCCAGGATGCCGTACCGATCCCGCTGGCGGGCGTGCTCAGGAATACCATCCCCGGTATAAAGTATGTGGCCGAAGCTGACCTGGCGGATTTCCCGTCCCACAATTTCCAGGTAGGCGATAAGAAACTGCTGGTCAACGGCGGGACGGTGGCATCCGATTTCCTGAAAATATTTCAGTATCCCCTGGTAAAAGGCAACGTAAGCAGCGTATTGAGCGATGCCTATTCGATTGTGCTAGATGAATCGACCGCCAAAGCCCTATTCGGGAATGATGACCCGATCAATAAAACCATCCGGGTCGATAACCAGCAAGACGTGAAAGTTACCGGCGTTATGAAGGATTTTCCGGCCAACGCCTCCATGCAGTTCCATTTCCTGATCCCCTTCAGCTACGCGGTACAGACCACTGGTTTCGTAAAAAACGCCCGCGATCAGTGGGATAACAATTCCTTTACGATTTTTGTGGGACTGGAGGCCGGCGTTTCCAATGCCCAGTTAGCTGGTAAGATCAAGAACCTGATCGCTCAACACAACCCGCAGGCCCGCCCATACAAGCCGGAGGTCTTTCTGTACCCTTTGAAAAGCTGGCACTTGTATTCGGATTTTAAAAACGGCAAAGCCAGTGGTGGTTTTATCGACTATGTGCGGATGTTCGGCATTATCGGTGCGCTGGTACTGTTGATCGCCTGTATCAATTTCGTGAACCTTTCTACGGCCCGTTCCGAAAAACGTGCGCGTGAAGTGGGTGTACGTAAAGCGATCGGTTCCCACCGGCGCGACCTGGTCTTCCAGTTCCTGACAGAATCCGTTTTAATAACTTTTTTAGCCTTTTTTTTAGCTGTTATTTTCGTGCTGCTCGCGCTCCCCGCGTTTAACACACTTACGGGCAGTTCAGTTCAAATACCCTATGACAGCCTTGTTTTCTGGTGTATGATGATAGGCTATGTACTCGTGATTGGCTTACTGGCTGGGAGCAGGCCGGCATTTTATCTCTCCTCATTTAACCCGGTAAAAGTACTCAAAGGAAGTCTGCAGGTCGGCAAAGGAGCTGCATTACCCCGGAAGATATTGGTGGTGTTGCAGTTTAGCTGTTCGGTGACTTTTATCATCAGCACCGTGATCATTTACCAGCAAATTCAGTATGCCAAAGACCGCCCCTCAGGCTACAATGCAGACAGGCTTGTCTCAACTTTCATGACCAAAGACCTGGTCGATCATTATCCGGAGCTTAGCAATGACCTGTTAGCCTCCCGGATGGTGGAGGCGGTAACGAAGGCATCGAGTCCGGTGACCAGCATCGGCTGGCACACCGGTATCAAACAATGGCCCGGGCAAAGTGCCGGCGAACTTAAAATAAACGTTGGTGCAATAATTACAAGCGATAGCTATTTCAAAACTGTCGGCATGCAGCTCATTGACGGACATAATTTTTCAACTGATCTTAAAGCCGATTCGACCAATATTATTGTCAACGAAGCCGCCGTCAAACGCATGGGTTTAAAAGACCCAATCAACCAATTGATCAGTTTTGATGGCATCAACGGCCGTTCCAGGATCATAGGTGTGGTGAAGGATGCACTGATGGAATCGCCCTTTACACCCGTCGAGCCCTTGGTTTTTACCCACGGAGCGTTCGCAACCCAGGTCATCTACCGGTTAGCACCCGGCGTTAACCCGCATATCGCTATTGAAAAAATAGGCAAGCTGTTTGATAAATATAACCCTGCATATCCTTTCAGTTATGAATTTGTGAATGAAGTGTACGATCGTAAATTTAACCTGGAGACACTAGTGGGCAAGCTGGCAGGCATCTTCGCCGGCCTGGCAATATTCGTATCCTGCCTGGGGCTATTTGGTTTAGCTGCCTATGTAGCGGAACAGCGTACCAAGGAAATCGGCATCCGCAAAGTATTAGGGGCGTCCATGACACAGGTATGGGTACTTTTATCGGGCGATTTTATCCTGTTGGTTGCCATAAGCTGCCTGATTGCGGCGCCTGTCGCGCTATATTTTCTTAGCGGTTGGTTGCAGAAGTATGAGTACCGGATCGCTATAGGGCCCGGCGTATTTTTGTTGTCCGCGGGGACGGCGATTATCATCACCTTGTTGACGATCAGTTTCCAATCCATCAAAGCAGCCTTAGCAAACCCCGTAAAGAGCCTTCGTTCAGAGTAGTCAATGGGACCCAAATTGTGCCGGTCAAGAACTTAGGTCAAATAGGTATGCGATCTGAGGTTTAGTTGAACACGAAAGTGGTGCGTTCCGGGGTGAGATACGGAGCGCATTTTAATTCTTTAGCTGTCAATAGATTATACATTTAGAGCCCCTGCCAAATATTTAGATTATCAAAATGCTAAATACAAAAACTAATGACCACACGACCTTATATTTTAATACATATATTCGGGCATTACTAACCTTATGCTACACTACGATCCATTCGCCATCATGTCCTATGAAACTTTTCTATTAGGGCAATATCAGATCAACTGCCAAGGGCTATACTATGAACAGGGTCAGTATCTGATTTACTGCCCAGACGTATTAGAGGATACGAAGGCGCTCGATGGGGATAGCATCCATCGATGGTTACGTAACAATAAACAAATGTCGGCCCGTATCGCTATTGCCAATATTTTGCCACCGACCGCAGTAAAAATCGACGCAAAAATAGCTAATGAGATTCCGGTTGACTCAGGTTACCTGATAACGAATGCAGATATAGAGTACGAGATCGATTTGTTGATCCCACAAATTTTCCCCGATTACAAATTCGTCAATGGACACCCCATTAGAATAGTATTTCGGGAAGAACTTGCTGAAGATGGTTTCACCGAACTGCGTCGCATCTTTGAGTCAGCCAAGTTTCCCATACCGGTGACCTTTGAAAATGATCCTTCAGTTATTACCAATGCAGAAAGAGGGCAAAATATTCTACGCACTGTTCAAACGTACCGGCAACTGAAATCGAAGTTATCCGCACCACTGGCAAAGGTCTGGGAAGAAGATGAAGATAACTGGCTGCAAGTTCGCAATAAGGTGATCACACAAAATCCTTCGGAAAAAGACCAATACCGACCAGCCAGTTTTTTAGGAAAAGATCTTCGATGCCTTGTTGATTGTACCTATGGCACACCCGATAACATCCGGAATTATCTAACAATGTTTGAACAGGTCTGCTTAGTTGCCCCGACACAAAAAATGCAAGAGGAAGCACTCTTAAATTTGGGAATATCGGCCAATGAGCTGAAAGAACTCTTTAAGTTAAATAAAATACAACTACTCTATCCCAGATCAATCGAAAAGTATGACCCCAAATTATTGGAGGAATTATTGGAGATTAACAAAGACAATCTGCATTTTTCGAGGCGCGTTACGACGATGACGATCATGGAAATGCGAAGCCGCAACCCATTCTTGTTCCCATCGGTACCGATTGAAGATAAGCAGGTTCTGCTGCACGCAGTCGATAATTCTATAGCCACTTCCCTCAAAGATCATAAGTTGCAACCCTTCATTCGCAACCTGCTATCTGGGACAGGTAACAGCTGGGTAAGGTTTCCGAACTGGATGAATCAACTGGATTCGGAAATGCTTAGCCACTACGGATCGGCCAATTTTATCCGTGCCATGCTGGAGTTCGAGACCGAGAAAGACTTTGGTCCAGCATCGATGTCGCCGTACCCGCGGTAGAATGGGCGGCAGCTACCGGCTCAGTGCTGATACCTGCTACCATTAATGGGCATGATACTGCGCCCATCAGTGGCCTCGTGGCGGACGTCTATTCCGGCACACCGAATGCAGAGTGGGTACTACAAGACAAGGGCTTTGCAAACTTCACCGCGGAAAATATTCTCTCCATTACTCAACACCTTCCCGTATTAGAGTTAGCGACCACCTTTAATGGTACAGAGATTAGCCGGTTCAGAAAATTAATATTGGATATCGCCCATCATCAACCGACAATGGAAGACGTGCAGGAAACCATTGAAGCGTACAATCACTTTGTCAAACAGTATGAAAAGAACAAAGATAACTGGTCGTCCTGGAACATTAAAGGTTTCATCATCGGGCTGATTGGAAAAGCCAGTGGTGTATCGATGGCGTCCTGGCTGATGGGACACGCTTTAAAGCATTTGATCAAATACAGTAGCAGTGACCCCCGACTCGCGCGTGCCATCGAAACCATCGAAGCCAGCTTGCAGGGCGGGGTGCCTGAAGCGGTACTACTGAGCAAAATGCGCGACAAGGTTAAGAAAAAGTTATGAGTAAATCCCATCAACATTATGTTAAGTAAAAAACGCCGAAAATCATCCAAAATCACTTAGGGGGTAGCAATAATTCTTGCCATCCTTTTGTAAATCAATAAAATTAAAATTGTCGGGTCACCCCTGAATTATTAACTAATCTTTCCAGCTGTTCGAAAAATTTGTTCGTAATTAGTAAAGCCGGGACCACTAAGCGAACCTAACCGCTAAAAACCACTAAAAAGTGGTGAAAAAACCTACAAACACTTAGTTTGTAGGTTTTTTTATGCGTATTTAACAGTTTTAAGCATGGTCCAGTGAGCAATTTGGTGAGTTGATCCCAAAAGAATCGAACTCACCAGCTTTGGTAGATTTCCTCATATTTCAACTAATTCGTTTTAATTGAAATTTAAACGCAGTTCATCCAGGAGCATTTTTCTCCGCTAATTAAAATTGATTGGGTACCATTGGAGAAAGATGAATAATGGGTTTAAAATGCTTTTTTACCTGAAAAAGCCAAAAAAATATACTACAGGTCCAATACCAATTTATTTAAGAATTAGTGTTGATGAGAAACGTTCGGAAGTCACAATTGGTGAAGAAGTTGAACCTTATTTGTGGGATAACAAACGGTTAAGTGTAAAAGGCACAAATGATAGTGCTAAAAAAATTAACCGTCGCATTGAGACAGTCGCATTTCAGGTAATTGAAATCCGAAACAATTTGAGTTCTACTGAAGAGGAAATCACTTCCCAGAATATAAAGGATATGTATTTGGGTAAAATGATAAAACCTAAGATGCTATTCGAAATTTATGTAAACCATAATAATGAAATGGAAAGTTTGATCGGTAACGGGTTTTCGGAAAATACATTGAAAACATTCAGGTGCAGCCTAAAGCATCTAAGAAGCTATGTTCGGTTAAAATACAGGCAGTCTGATATTGGTATAAGGAACATTGACTACACATTTATAAAAGGGTTTGACTTTTATCTGCGCACAAAATATAAAAAGTGTTCGCCTGTATCCTCAGATAAATATGTGAAACATTTAAAAAAGATAGTGCTTTTAAGCATAGGCCATAAATGGCTTAGAGAGAACCCTTTTTTATTGTATAAATTCACTGCTAAGCCTACACCACGAACCTTTCTTACCTATGGAGAAATCGTAGCAATTGCAAATAAGAAATTTTCCATAGACCGCTTAAAGCATGTGCGTGATGTGTTCATATTTTGTTGTTATACAGGTCTGTCCTATATTGATATTCGAAAACTTAGCCAGTCGGAAATCGGAATTGGTGACGACAACAAAAAGTGGATTTTTACAAAACGTCACAAAACAAATCTTCCGGTTCATCTGCCAATTTTACCAATACCTTTAGCCATTATCAAAAAATACAGAAACCATCTGTATTGTAAAGAAAAAGCTACCTTATTACCGATTTACACGAATCAAAGAATGAATAGCTATCTCAAGGAGATAGCCGATGTATGTAAAATCACAAAAAGACTAACGTTTCATATGGCAAGACATTCCTTTGCTACAACAATTGCATTAGGCAACGGTGTCCCGATTGAAACTGTATCTAAAATGCTCGGGCATTCATCAATTAAAACAACTCAGCATTATGCGAAAGTACTTGATTCAAAAACGAGTTACGATATGGCAATATTAGAGCAACAGCTAAAAATAAAAAAGAAAATCTTATAACCTCATAGAAATGAAACAATAAGGATACGTATTAAAGATCACTGGCCAAATAACAGATTAAATGTTAATTTAGTCTTTAAACGAAGTGACTGAAATCTTCATAGTCTTTTAGCTTCTGGTTCTAGCTAAGTGGGCGCACAAATGAGATCTTATTCTGATCCCTTTCAGTCCTTTGAGCAATATTCAACTTTTGCAAGCTGTAATGTAGCTATGATATAGAAATGATGTGTTTTAAAGCAACAAATTTGTTTACCTTGCTAATCACCTACTTATGGTCAGTCGTGCCAGTTTTTGGCGGTCGTTGATCCTGATCTGCTTACCGGTCACGATGACGATATTTTCTTTTGTCAGGTCCATGATCACCCGGAAAACTGTTTCGTAGGTCGAGGCGGAAAATGCAGCAAGGTCGTGCCGGGACAATGTTAGATTGATATAACCATTTGCGTCTTTGCCAAACTGCTCTCCCAGTGAAAGAAGTGACTGTGCCACGCGCCCTTTTACCGGCATATGCGCCAGGTCGCGCATTTTTCGCTCGGAAACATCCAACTCTTCTGCGAAAAGCACCATGAGTTTATAACTTAGATCGCTGTTGGTTTTCAGCGAGGCTTCAAAGAACTTGATATCCACAAAACAAACTACCAGCGGCTCCACAGCGGTGGCGGAAACGCCGTAAACCATTTTGCTGCCCAGGCCACGGTGACCCAATATGGAGCCATCGGCAGCAAACCTGATGATCAATTCTTTGTCATCGCCCCATTTCTTATGAACCTTCGCCGTCCCGGAGTAAACGAAATAAATACCCGTTACCGGTTGCCCTTCGCTGAATATAACCTCTCCTTTTTTGAATTTCAGATTTTGTTTATGGTGGTTGATGGTCTCGCGCCATTCCGGCAAGGTGTTGCTGCACAGAAAACATTTTTCGAGATTACATCCTTTCTGCGGCTTGTTCATGGACTTTCGTTTTTATATTCGGTTGGTAATGATAGGATAATTTGTCAAAAGAAAAAAGCCACCCTCAGTTTCGCGAAAAAGGGTGTGCCGGGCGTAAAACTCATCTGATCAACCGGTGCGGCTTCTCCTCTCAGTCGGCTGTTCTGTTCCACGGCATATTCGTTCCACTGCCTGTTAAACAGGTTTTCTACCGTGAGGCCAACCTCATAACGCTTTTGACTGTAATTGATCTTCAGGTCGGTAACAAAATAGCCGTCTGCTATCAAGGTATTCGTGTTGTTTCCGGGGCGATCGTGCATATACCGGCAGCTCAACCCGCCGTTGATCCCGTTATTTAATTTAAAATCCAGACCTCCGGTGCTGGTCAGCGTCGGAGCCAGCGCGAGGTAGCCGGTTTTTTTTGTACTGTCAGCGTATCTTGGGTGGGCCATATTGATGTTGAGATCAGCAAAAAGCCATTTAGCCAGTTGGTACCGGGCAGAGAGATCAATACCCGAACGTTTGGTTTTGCCGCCAGGTGCAATGTCACCATCATCGGTGTAAACAAATTCCTGCGACAGGTATAAGTACCAGACCGCTGCGTTGATGAATAAGCGAGGCATTGGTTTCCAGTTCAGCCCCAGGTCTGCACCATAGGCTGAAGGAATAGTTTCCAGCCCGTTATTACCGATCACCGCGATCGCGTTATTGGAGTGAAATCCTTTGCCTGCTTTCAGATAAAACTGTACCTGTTCGTTAGCGGTATACTGGACGTTCAGTTTTGGGCTCAAGACCAAACTGTTTTTAGTGGAATCATGGTAACCAAATTTAAAGTAATCCAGCCGGGCACCTGCATTGAACTGCCATTTACCGCTTTCCAGTGTTTCATCCAGGTAAATGGCCGTATTGTTTTGTCGGATGTCGCCCTGGGTGATGTTATCCAGGAATTGGTATTGTTTGGTAACGTGGTCATAAACGGTGCCATAGGTACGGTCAAAGCGGCTGCTTAATCCAATGATAGAAGTCAGCAGGTTATTGCCCCAGTATTTGCGTTTACTGATTTTGCCGTTATAACCGAACATATCCCGTGTTTCCGCTTGCTGACGCTCGTCGCCGTTAACACTGTCTGACGCGAAAAAAGTGGAGTTCACATGCAATGAAAAAGTGTAATGCGTGTAGTATAACTGATTTTCCATAGACCAGTTGTTTTTCAGATCAGTAGTTAAACGCGTGATCGCATTGATCCTTGTAGACTTACCTCCCTGAGCGCTGTCGAGGGCTGCAAACCTGTCGATGGTTACAGGAGCAGCCGGAATTCGGATCGCGTTTCCTTGTTCATCCAGCGCAACTGTATGAGCGGCAACTACCCGTTCAGGTATTTCCCCGGAAGCGATCCAACTGGTACTGAAGGTAGAAGCGCTTAGGGATAATTTATTATTTGCGCCTATTTTTTGGGTGTACTTCCCGAACAGGTTGGTCCGTTTATAATGTTCCGGCAGCTTAAAAGCTCCGTCGGTATAATTATATTCCCCGGCGATATAGGCCGTTGCTCCGCTTTGAGCGGCATGATTCCCTAATAGATCGACCAGTCCTGCAATGCGGAAGGTATGGAATTGTCCGCCCTCCACACTGATCATACTCCGGTCTATGGCGTCTTTGGTGGTATAACTTAAATAGCCTGCCGTGGCCAGATCGCCATAAGCGGAATAATACGGGCCCTTGCCGAAATCAAAATTCTTCACGGTTTCAGGGATCAGGAAATGCAGGTCGGCATAACCCTGTCCGTGGATATGGGAGACCATATTGACCGGCATATCATCGACCGAAACATTCAGGTCGGTGCCATGATCCGCATCGAAGCCCCGGACAAAGATTTGCTCCGCTTTGCCGCCGCCCATATGCTGGGCGATGAACAAGCCGGGTACCAGGCGCATCAGGTCCTGTGAAGAATTGACCGGGCGAAGCCGCAGATCTAAAGTGCTCAGCGTGTGAAATGGGCTGCACATCAGCGAGGGGGCGATCACCACCTCTTTCAGGTCAACCTGCCCGTTGTCCATCACAACGCTCACCGGCATAGCTGAACTACGTACCGGAAGAACGTTTGTCGTGTAACCGATATAAGTAATCGTCAAAGTGGCGGTATCAGTTGGAAGCGAAAGCTGAAAATCCCCTGATTTACCGGTACAGCACAATTTGCCATTGGCGCGAATACAGGCGCATTCCAGCGGCTGTTTGGTGATATTGTCGGCGATATGACCTTTATAAATGTATTGTGCGTTTGCCCATTGCACCGCTAAAACGGTGATTATCATAAGCAACGCCATTTTTTTTAGCGTATTCATTGGAATATATATTGAGTAAAACCGCTTGCGGTTTGCTGATCGTTGAAAATTGTTCATTAGACCGGAAGAAACGATCCGTACATAAATTATCCATTGGAGGTGCCAAAGGGCTCCTCCTTGATGGTTGACTTCAATAAGGATCAACTCAATTGGGGCGGGCGGAATATGGAGAGAAAGGTGCCTGCCTGTTTACCGTAATTTCCTGCGGACGGAAACGGGTTTTCGATACCCATGCTCCATAAGGTGCTGTTGTGAAAGAGATTGTTGACAAAATAAACATCCTGGAACAGGTTTTTCTGCGCCTGGCTTTCGGCATTGTTTTGTTTGTCTTCAGCCTGCTTAATCTTTTTCATCAGGTAACATTTACCGTTGCAATGCAGGAAAGGCTTATCGCGGTTTTCGCACAGTTTGGCAGCGATATAACTTTGGTTGAATTTAAAGCCGGCATAAACGAACAAGCGTGAGAAGTTAACGGTGAGCACCGAGAAAATCAAAAGCCATGCCGTCAACAGCTTTAACATCTTATACCTTAAAATATTGATTGAATAGCGTTAAGCGTTTTTTTATTTCGCTAAAGTGTATTTTGGCCGATGCTGCGTTAGTTGCCTGGTTAAGCTCAGTAACTTGTTCCATCAAAGGTTCCAGCCATTTATGCAAGGCCAGGTGATCCGGGCCTTGCATCCGGCATTCTTTGATCATTAGCTCGATACCAGCCTGTAACGTGGTGCCTGCCTGGTGATAATCAACCAACTTATGGCCGTTGAATTTTTTTGCGATCTGCTGGAGACGGGCAACATTATTACCGGTAGCCTGGTCGATCTTCCATTTGGTGCCATTATTCAGCACTAATTCCTCGGAAGCTTTCTCATGTTGATAGCGGCTCGTTGCATGAAGTGCAGAAAAGGCGATTGTAAATACAAGAACAGTGATCAATTTTTTCATTATAGGTCTTTCTTTTTAAATATTTTAAGTGCAAAAAATAATGGCACAATGATCCAGATCAGTTGCATCAACAGCGAGAATACGATCCCGATACCACTTCCAAAAAATTGCTGATACAACGCCCCGGTATAGCCCATTAGTGCGGAAATATCGAGTTGCAGCAGGATCAGGATGCGTGCAAGGTCTATAGGATTTAATGCCGTCAAAACGATCATCGCCTTTTCCAGGGGATAATCGGCAAAAAGGGTCAGGAACAATAAAACAAGCCCGTCAAATATGATCGAGAAATAGAACCAGAGCATTAAAGCTAATCCAATGCCTTTAGCTTTGTCGCGAGTAATGGTCGATGTCAGGAAAGCCAATGAAATAAAGCTTAATGTCAGCAGGCAGCCCGAGATCATTAGGGTGATGCCGGTGGCAGAAAAAGCAAACAGGCAAACGGGAATACAGACGCCAATAAAAAAGGCAAGCAAGATCGAACTGCTGATGCCGATGAATTTCCCCAGTAAGATATTTCGCCTGCTGATGGGCTGCGATACCAGCATTTCAGTGAACTCAGCCGCATTGAAATAATAGGTGGTCGCGTAAACGATACTCACCAACGGAACGATGATCAGGATAACCGTTGTAATACTCACCAGGCCTTTGGTTACGTCCGCATCTGACAAGAAAATGGTCAGGCTGATCGCCAGTAATAAAAGCGTATACGCCAGCAATACCTTGCTGCGTACGATATCGAGGATGATATATTTCGCGATTTTTAGCATGATGGTGAACTTAATATTTGTGTTAAGGCCTTACTTAATTTCTGCTCACCGGTTTCCAGTTTAAGATCCGTTAAGGTCTTATAAAATTTGATCTGCCCTTCAAAAATGTAGAGGATATGGTCGGATATTTCATCAGCTTCACTCAGGATATGAGAAGTCACCAGGATCAGCTTGCCTTTAGACTTTTCTTCCAATATTTTTTCTTTCAACGCTTCGGCAGCCAGTGGGTCAAGGCCTGCCGACGGTTCATCCAGGATCAGGACATCCGGGTTAAACATGAATGCCAGCGCGGCGCTTACTTTTTGTAATGTGCCGCCGGATAAGGTGCGCATGGTTTTTTGATACATCTTTTCCAACTGGTAAGCTTTGAGCAATTCTGTGTCAACCGCGTCCTGCTGCCGGATATCCATAACCATTTTAAAAAGCTGGCCGATCTTCATGTTATCAGGGTAATGCCCTATTTGAGGCATATAGCCGATGTGTTTTTTATAATCGAAGGTGTTCAGAATTGATCTGCCTTGAAACAAGATATCTCCGCCATCTGGTATAACCATCCCGAGGATGGATTTGATCAGCGTGGTTTTTCCTGAAGCATTTGGTCCCAGGATGGACACCACCCCGCCGCTGGCGAAATCGCAGCTGACATTTTTGAGTACTTCCAGCCGCCCAAATGATTTTTTAAGTCCATTGACCGCTATTATTTTTTCCATGGTTTCATTCTTGGTTTTTCGTCTTTAACAGATTCGGGTGTAATGGAAGGAATGGCGCGTTCTACCTTGTCGATCAGGTTGACGATGAAACTCCGCATCAGCATGACGCTCTGCGGGTTCTGTTCGATAATCTGCGCGTAAAGGCTTATCGGGCGGTACGGAATATCACCGGTTCCATCCTTATTGAGGTCATAGCCCTCATATTTGTCCCAATAGTTGTCGTTGAAATAGATCTCTTTTAAAGTGCCGTTGGTGGTGACGTCGAAAGAGTTTCCTTTGTAGTTATTTTGTGTGAAATGGTCCTTGTTACAACTGGCCAGTACCCGCATTGCCCAGCCATTGGAAACAAAATCGTTATGGGTAACGGTGATGCGGTCGGAGTTTTCCATATAAATGCCGGTGGTGTTCCGGATAAAATGATTGCCTTCGATCCGCGCATCGGTGATCTCTTTGAGCAATACACCATAGATAGAACTGCCCCAGTTTTCGATAAAGGTGTTATCCAGCATGGCAATGCGCCGGGTATACATCACGGAAACACCTGACCCATTGTTTTTAAAAGTATTGTGGCGATAAGTGTCATCGTCGGAGAACATAAAGTGCAGGCCGTAACGGATATTCTTTTCACTGAAATTATTCTCGATCAGACATTTTTTGGCAAACTCGAAATAGATGCCATCCCGATGCCGGGTCACGTAATTTTCATTGAGCAATATTTCCTTACATTTCCACAAATGAATGCCATTCCCGGAGTTCTCGATATTGTTGGAGCCGGTAATATGATTATGCAATACCTGGATATGTTTACAGTTGGACAAATAGATCCCGAAAAAATTATTGATAAGTGTATTGTTGCTGATGGTCACAAATTCGACATTACTTAGCCTTATGCCTGCAAAATCACGCATAGAACCAGTTTTTGAATTTTTGATGATAAAACCGTCAAGTTTAACATGTCCTGAAGTGATCGTTAATACTTCTTCCTGGAAACGGGCATCCAGGACAGGTTGGTTCTGCCCTAAAATGGTCAGTTCTTTATCCACTATCGTATTCAGGGAGATATAGGTTCCTTTTTCGACGCGTATCGTATCTCCATTTTTAGCGAGGGTTACCGCCTGTTTGAGCGTTGCCACTTTTGTTCCGGGAGCCACGATGATCGTGTGAGCCCATACCGGAACCGGCAGCATAAACAGTAAACCTATTTTAACGATGAGCGATCTCATTATTTATTTTTACTTAATAACAGTGACCAGTCATAGACCTGCGCCGACTTGTCCTTTTTTGCGGCTTCTGCCGCCTGCCGTGAAAGAAAAGCCGCCAGGTTCCCACCCATAGGTGAGGACAGCGAGCTATCCCGGAGGAAAAAGGATTTCCGGGCATCGGTAAATTGTCCTGGGTTTGTAAAATCATTAACTAAAAAAACACTCTTTGCATCTCCGGCAATTGTAGGATTCTCCTTTAAGAAACCGGCCATACATTCAGCCGCGTCAAATTTAAATACCTTTCCTTTGGCGGTGATCAGCTCAGCAGCGAAACGCTTATCCATAATCGTCATTTTACAATGCGCACAAGCGTCTTTACCATAACGAATAGGATCGGGCCCGTGACTGCAAGCTGTCAAAAGGCAGCAGAGCAACATTGTAATGATGTTTAACCTTTTCATTTGATCTTGTTTGGAGAAATTCTCGGTTTATAAAAAAGTGCAGTTGCGGCCAGTACCCCGCCTAATCCTACTAAGATTCCGCCTGTATCTGGTAATGAACCGGCAGTAAAATTGAGCAGTTGTTTATAACCAAAAAGCGGCGGCTGGTAATTCATCCCTTCTACTTTGATGGCGGCGTGTGGATTTAGGTTGTGTCCATAGCTATATTCCCACATATAAAAGTCGCTAAAGCCAACAATAGCGAATAGGCATAAGCCAATGAACCAGGTCCATAAAAGTTTACGGCTTTTGGCGATGCCTGCGGCAATACCGATGAGCGTCAGCGCACCAAATACAAAGGGAAGTATCTTAAACTCCTTGAAATCATCAACCGAAATAAATTTCATGCCGATGTAGTGGTTCAGACCGTTGATCTGATCGATACTTCCTGACAATCCATTCAGCCAGATTTTCATTTCCAGGCCTTCAGGATATTGGGGGGCGTCCAGTAAAATATGCCATAAAGGAAGAATATAAGCGCTCAGCATCAGCACGCAGCTGATGGAGATCAACACTCTTGTATGGGTTTTCATGATCGGAGGATTAACAAAGTGTATAGTGTTTTCTAACACCATACACTTTGATTTGTAATTATTGGGTTACCGGGTTTTCACCGATAGAGAACTTAATGGGCACATTGGAGCCTGCGGGAGATACCCTGAAATAGCCCTGCATTTCCTGGTGAAGCGCTGAACAAAAGTCAGTACAATAGAAAGGAACGATACCAGCTAATCCGGGAGCCCATTTTAAGGTACAGGTTTCACCCGGCATGACCAGCAATTCTGCGTTATTCGCACCTTTGATCGCGAATCCGTGTGGGACATCCCAATCCTGTTCCAGGTTAGTCACATGGACATAAACTTCGTCCCCGATCTTGATCCCTTCAATGTTATCCGGTGCAAGATGTGAACGGATAGCGGTCATATAAACATCCACGCGATTGCCGTTTCGAACAACCTTGGTATCTTTTTCAGACTTGGTTGCAAAGGCATTTTTGTTGTCCTCCAGCTTAAAGAATTTTACCTGGTTTTTAAGGATTTTGTCAGCAAGGATCATTTGCGCGTAATGTGGCTTTCCTATAGTCGGGAAATCCAGCAAAAGTTTCATTTTATTACCGGTAATATCGATCAGCTGGCAAGCCTGGGCTAGTTCCGGGCCTGTTGGCAGGTACCTGTCCTTGGTGATCTTGTTTAGCGAAAGCAAGTATTTGCCGAATGGCTTTTTGGAATCACCGCCTACGACAGATAAGTGGCCAGGTGAATAGTAAGAAGGTATCCGGTCAATAATTTCTAAATTGTCCAGTTTCCATTTAACCACTTCTGAAGAAACAAACATCGTCGTATAAGCATACCCTTTATCATCAAATTCGGTATGCAATGGGCCCAGCCCTGGTTTTTTAACTTCACCGCGCAATACTGCTTCATATTTCAATACCGGGATGTTGCCTTCAACCATGCCGTCATATTGTTTTTTATCGATAGCGTCCAGCATTTTTTGATAAGAGAAAACCGGAATAACAGCGGCCAGTTTGCCGCTTGCAACAATACTTAAACCGTCAGGGCTCACGTCTACACCGTGCGGAGATTTTGGGCAAGGCATGTAATAAACCAAGCCGGGAAATTTGGTGATATCAATGGTCTGTGTTTCACTCTCCATAACAGAAGTAGCAGCGTGGGTCTTTTCGTTATAAACATTATGCGCGTATTTCGCGGATATTTTAGTTCCCTTACCTGCGGCGATCAGTTCTTCGGCTTTTTTCCAGTTTACAGCCATAATAAAGTCCTTATCACGCTGGCTCGCGTTCACCTCTAATAAGGTGTGTGCCTGCTCGGTATTATAGCAGGTAAAAAAGATCCAGTCATGTGACGGGCCTTTACCTGCATGTGCTAAGTCGTAATTAAAGGCAGGCACTATCAGCTGGAAAGCCAGATTCATCGCACCGTTATCCTTATTCACCTTTACGAATGAAACGGCACCTTTGAAGGTTTGCTTAAAGCTGGCGATCGAATTATCTGTTTTATTGTTGTCAAGTGGCTCGCTGAAACGTGTATTGCCTACAACGTACTCTGTATTTTCTGTGCAAAAAGGAGAGGCGTGGTTTCCGCCGATGTTTGGCAACTCGATGATCTCGGCTGTTTTAAAAGTAGCCAGGTCAATACGGGCGATACGTGGGGTATTGTTTCCATTAATAAATAGCCAGCGGCCATCATCTTCGCCATTGGTTTTTGAAAGCTCCGGGTGGTGTGAGTCATCCCAGGGTACAAACCCGTGTGATGTATTCAGCATAGGTTTGGTTTCTTCAGAATAACCATAACCATTCTCCGGATTTTGAGAAAAAACAGGGATCACTTTTAACAAGCGGCCGGACGGAATACCGTAGGCAGCTACTTGTCCGCTAAACCCGCCGGATAGAAAAGCATATACTTCATCGTATTTACCCGGTGCCACGTATACTTTTTGCGCGGCATCCGCATCAACTGAAGACCCGGCTTTTCCGGGTTTACAGCCATAAATGGTACTGCCCGCTAACAAAGCCAAAGCCGGTACCAGTAATTTATAAGGTGAAAATTTCATGATCTTTAAAAGTTTAAATGTTATTTACTGTCATTTTTTCTAAAGTATTCCAGGATCTGGCGGGTTTCGTCGTCCGTTACATTCTGGAAGGTCATTTGGGTTAGGTGTTTTTCAAGCAACGCCTTGCCAACCGGGTCCTTTGCCTCCATTTCAACGGGGTTGGTGATCTGGTTCATGATCCATTCGGGAGTGCGTCTTTTAGTAACGTCCTTCAAGCCCGGGCCAACAACCTTTTGATCGGTAATCTTGTGGCAGGCCGAACATTTGGCATTGAAAACAACCATGCCTTTATCCGCCATAGCGGGGTCAATGGCATTCAGTTTTACATCCGTGAATTTGCCGACACCTTTGCTGTCGCTTTTCGCAGCGGGGTCAATATCCGCGCTTGCTGCTGGTGTGGCGGCCGCAGTATTGTCTGCTTCCGAGCCTCCGTTTGACGGACCGCAGGCATATAAAAAGGTCAAACCTGACACGAGCGTAGCAATAAGTAAGGTTTTTAGATTTTTCATTTTTCTTGTGTTTTTATTTTTGATAAAACTATGAGTAAATAGGGAGGGCCAACATGATGCCCGACAGTCTATAATATGATATAAATCATATTATATGGCCAATTAACTCGTTTAATGCTCCAATTATTAACATTAAATCATATTAATAAAAGATGTTATTGTCTTTTATTAGATCAAATTTTTTTACTTCAAAAAGTATTTATGCTGCTGGAACTCTTCCACCAGTTCGGTTACAGGCTTCTTGCTGAATTCGGCCATTAACAGATCCCGGATCGGTTTGACCTGATCGTGCATCGGGCAGGGCTGTGTTTCTGAACACTTCTCCAATCCAAGTACACAAGAGGTGAAAAGACCGTTGCCATCGATCGCCCTGACGATGTCGATCAGGAAAAGGTGCTGCCCGTTTTCAACATAAAACCCCCCGGTCGGCCCCTTCGCGGACGAAAGAATTTTCTTGCGGACCAGCGTTTGCAATATCTTGCCTGTAAAATGCATGGGTGAACCAATTGCTTCAGCAACCTCGATGATCCCCGTCTTTTCATTCTTCTTGCTTTTAAGGGCGACATAAACCGTCGCCCTGATGGCGTATTCACATGATTTGGATAGTATCATTTTTTGTGCTGTTGATTTTACAAACCTAAATATATAATTATCCTTTAAGATAATTCCTT
>Ga0105239_10000073_pt1 | contig 140771 bp, 124 predicted proteins | sample KBSC44metaG_FD_92761 | JGI IMG/M metagenome (GOLD analysis project Ga0105239, IMG submission 92761) | Corn rhizosphere microbial communities from Kellogg Biological Station, Michigan, USA - KBS C4-4 metaG | ecosystem: Host-associated > Plants > Roots > Rhizosphere > Soil | place: Michigan... | reverse complement strand
GGCATGATCCGCCTGCTCCTGCGTGTCCGCCAGCACCACGGCGACAGGCTGACCGTTCCAGTGGATCCGGTCGTCCTGAAGGATGGGAAGGTCGTCCCCACCCGCCGCCATGCCGTTGCTTCCAAACATCGGCATCGGCTTCATCCGCGGCGCGTTCCGATAGGTCATCACGAGGACAACGCCAGCTGCGGCTTCCGCCTCTTTGGTATCAAGGAGCGATATCCTTCCCTTCGCGATCGTGGAGAAAGCGACGGCCGCAAAGACCATCCCGTCGGGCGCAAACTCGGCGGCGAAGCGGGCCGCGCCCTGGACCTTGAGCGGGCCATCGATCCGCGAAACCGGGCGCCCGACATGGCCGTGCTGATGCCGGATCAGCGGATCGGGCGTGCCGCCCGGCATCCAACCGTCCGGCGCGACCTCGATCGCCTTCTTCATCGCCGACTGGACGAGACCCTTGGCGGCTTCCGCCGCATCGCCGACGATGCTCATGCCAGGTCTCCCGCCAGTTCGCCAAGAACGGCTGCGATGGTGCGCTCTGCAAGGTCAACCTTGAAGCCATTATGGCGGAGCGGTGCCGCATCGGTGAGTTCTGCGCGCGCGGCGGCGCGGAAGATCGCCGCGGTCGGAGCCGCGCCGCGCAAGGCCTCCTCCGCCCTGACGGCGCGCCACGGCTTGTGGGCGACACCGCCAAGCGCGATGCGGACATCCTCTATGCGCCCGCTTTCGATTCTGAGAGCGGCGGCGACTGATACCAGCGCAAACGCGTAGCTGGCCCGATCGCGGACCTTGCGATAGGTCGAGCGCGCGAGCCAGGGTGATGCGGGCAGTTCGACGGCGGTGATGAGTTCGCCCGGCTCGAGCATGGTCTCGATGTCGGGCCGCCCGTCGGGAAGGCGATGCAGGTCCGTCAGCGGCATGCGGCGCTGTCCGGCGCTCCCTTCGAGGTAGATGGTCGCATCGAGCGCGGCGAGCGCCACGCACATGTCGGACGGATGGGTCGCCACGCACAATGGCGACGCGCCCAGGATGGCGTGCATCCGATTGAGGCCTTCGATGGCATCACAGCCTTCGCCGGGATTGCGCTTGTTACAGCGCGATCCCGCATGGTCGTAAAAATAGGCGCACCGCGTACGCTGAAGGATGTTGCCGCCCACCGTCGCCATGTTGCGGATCTGGCCCGAGGCACCGGAGAGGATCGCGCGGGCGAGCACGGGATAGCGCGCGCGGATTGCCGGGTGTTCCGCCACCGCCGTGTTGCGGGTGGCGGCCCCAATGAGGAGGCTGCCGTCGACGCGCTCCTCGATATCGTTCGACAGGCCGGTTACATCGACCAAAGCGCTCGGCCGCTCCACGGTCTCGCGCATCAGATCGACCAAATTGGTGCCGCCGCCCAGATAGCGTGCGCCGACGCCCGCACGGTGGGTCGCATCGCCGGCATCGGCCGCGCGAGCGAAGCTGAACGGGGTCACGCCACCTTCTCCGGCGTCTCGGGAGAATAGGCTTCGGCCCCCTTGCTTATTCCGTAGATCTCATCGATCGCATCGATGATGCCGTTATGTGCCCCGCACCGGCAGAGATTGCCGCTCATGCGCTCGGCTAACTCCTCGCGACTGGTCGTCATCGCCGTCGCGGTGAGATCGGCGGTCACATGGCTCGGCAGCCCCCTCCGCAGCTCCGCGGCCATCCCGATAGCCGAGCAGATCTGCCCCGGCGTACAATAGCCGCACTGGAAGCCGTCATGCTCTATGAAGGCCTTTTGAAGCGGATGGAGACCGGACGCCGAGGCGAGTCCTTCGATCGTCGTGACGGAGCGATCTTCATACTGCACTGCGAGCGCCAGGCAGGAGACGATCCGCTCGCCGTCGACCAGCACCGTGCAGGCGCCGCATGCGCCCTGGTTGCAGCCTTTCTTGGTGCCGCAGAGTCCGAGATGATCCCGGAGCAGGTCGAGCAGCGAGGTCCGCAGGTCGATGTCGGCATCGACCGTATCTTCATTAATGATGAAGCGCATCTGGCTCTCCCCGGCAGCAAGAAGAAACAACGCCAGATTGGGAAAGGGGCTCCCCACGCCTTCGCACGACGCGCCGGAACGCACTCGAAACGAGATCAGCGGTCGAGGCGTGCCTAACGGTCCGCCTTCGCCACCATCCTGAGCGGCGGCTGTCGGACCTTAATCCAGATTATGGAAATGTGCTGCGCCGTTGAACAAAATCCTTGCAGCTGGGGGAAAGACAGCTGGAGGTTGTCCCGATGGACGAAGATGATCTCGATTACTTCATACGACGGGCGAACGAGGAGCGTCAGCGCGCCGACGAAACCGCCGATTCCGCAATCGCGCAAATCCATCGAGAACTCGCCGGACACTATGAAGACGCCCTGGCCTTATTACATAGGTCCGTAGTGCCGGTCACTGAGGAACGACGATGACGGGTCGATCGTGCGAGCGAGGCTTACTCGGGAAGAGGCTCGGCCGTTACGAGGGATAACTGCGGCGCTCGATCAGCTTCACGAACTGAAACCAGTTGATCGCGCAGCGATTGATGGGCTTCCTCTCCGGATCGACAGCATCGCTGCTGGCGAGGTGCTGGTGAGGGAGCTTGATCGGCCCGAGAGCTGCTGCATGCTGCTGGACGGATACGCCTGTCGGCATAAGATGACATCCTTGGGCCAGCGGCAGATCGTCTCGTTCCACATCCCAGGCGACCTGCTGGATGCGCAGCAGCTGGAGCTGGAGCGCCGATCATTACATTCGACCATCACGCCGACCACAGTCGCCTGGGTTTCCAAGCGCGATATGGAGAAGATGCTCGACGGGCACCCGGCCATCCGCAAAGCGATCATACGCGGAATGCTTGTACTCGATCATGAGGCCGGGGGTGAGCAAATCAGCCAGGAGACCTCCCCTCAGCGCATCAACAGCCGCCGGGGTTAGAGCAATCTTCTTCGCCATGAACCGACTCCGGCTCGGCTCCCCGAGCGTACAAAATCATGGCAGAAATCCTGGCACAATAGCCGTCCAGCCCAGGCAAGCCGAGGCGAACCGTGTTTAGCTGCTGATCTGAGGAAACGCCCGTAAGTCACGTACAGGAAACCGAATCACGAGGATCCAGTGGCTGGGGCGGCAGGATTCGAACCTGCGAATGCCGGTACCAAAAACCGGTGCCTTACCGCTTGGCGACGCCCCAGTGCGGAGGCGCGTCCCTAGCGCGGGTTCCGGCCGGAGGGAAGCCCGTGCGGCACCTGTGCTTGCATATTGCTGCACGACCGGATTAGGCGGGTGCGATGGCCCCGCCGCAAAGCCCCGCCTCCCCTCTGTTCCTGCGCGAAGCCGAGATCCGGCGCGGGATCGAGCTCATGCATTTCGGCCATGGCCGGCTGTTCGAGGCGGTCGATCGCAGGCTCGAGGCGGAGGGGCTGGGGCGCGCCCATCATCGCGCGCTCTATTTCATCGCCCGCCAGCCCGATCTGACCATCAGCCGGCTGCTGGCGTTGCTCGGCATCACCAAGCAGTCGTTGGGGCGCGTGGTGAACGAACTCGTCGCACGGGACCTCATCGAGACCAAGGTGGGGCGAGACGACCGGCGGCAGCGACTGCTGCGGCTCACGCCGGCCGGCAGCGCGCTGGAAAGCGCATTGTTCGAAATGCTCCGTGCCCGGATGTCGGCCGCCTATGGCGATGCCGGGCCGGCCGCCGTGGCGGGTTTCTGGCTTGTGTTGGAAGGGCTGGTGCCACCGGCGGAGCGGCCGATGCTGCACAAGCTGCGCGGCGGGATCTGACGGGTCAGCGCGCGGCCGCCGCCATCTCCGCGTTGCGACGCGCCGAAGCATCGAGCACATCCGCCATCAGGCGATCGAGCGCCGCCTCGGCGTCGATCACGTTCAGGCCCGCGCGGGTCGACCCGCCGGGGCTGGCGACGCGATCGGCCAGCTGTCCGGGTGTCTCGTCCGCCTCCGCGGCGAGGGTCGCCGCGCCGGACACGGTCGCCAGCGCCAGGCGCGCCGCCTGATCGGGGGCGAGCCCCTGCGCCTCGCCCGCCTTCGCCATCGCATCGATGAAGCGGAACAGGAAAGCCGGGCCGCAGCCGGACAGCGCCGAGGCGCGACCGAACAGGCCCTCATCATCGATCCACTCGGCCAGGCCGAGCGGCTTCACCAGCGCCTCGGCCTCGGCCCTGACGGAGCCATCCGCGTCGGTGTGAAGCAGGGAGACGCCCCGGCCGATCGCGGACGGCGTATTGGGCATCACCCGCACGACCGCGCGATGGTTCGGGAAGCGCTTCGCCAGCGACGGCAACTCGACCCCCGCCAGCACGGAGACGATTAGCGTCCCCTCGCCGGTCGCCGGTGCCAGCGCGGGCACCGCCTCGTCGAGCTTCTGCGGCTTCATCGCCAGCACCAGCACCGCCGGCACCTCGCCGTCGGGCGGCGGCGCGGCAAGCACCGTCACGCCCTCGATCGGCGTGCCCGATGGGCGGATCACGGTGATGCGGGCCGGATCGATGCCGGAGGCCAGCCAGCCGCGCAGCATCGCGCCGCCCATATTGCCGGCGCCAGCGAGCCAGATCGGCCCGTTTCCGGCAATAACGGTCACGCCTCGCCCCGTGTCTCGATCAGCGCCGACGCGATTGCATCCGCCGGAGTCTTGTTGCCCCACAGGACGAACTGGAAAACCGGGTAGAAGCGCTCGCATTCATCGATCGCCGTCTCAATCAGCGTCTCGGCCTGGTCGAGCGAGAGGACACTGCCCTCCTCGCCCTCGATCAGCGTGGCGTTGCGATATAGAGCAAGGCCGGAGGCCGCCCACAGCTCGAAATGGCCGAGCCAGAGCTGCTCGTTGATCAGGCCGATCGTTTCGTAGATCGCGCCACGCTTGTCGGCCGGCACGCGGATGTCGGGCAGGCAGAGGAATTGCAGGACGCGATCCTCTGGCCGCCAGACGCCGCGCAATTCATACTGCGTCCAACTGCCCTGCACGGTCGCCACGATCTCGTCGTCGCCCATGCGCTCGCAGGACCAGCTATGCGCCTGGAAATAATTTTCCAGCATATCAATCGGCGCGGACGGTTCGGACTGTGCGTCTTCGAGATCGTCGAGATTCATAGTCCTGCCCCCTACTCCACCCTGCCGGGCGCGCCAAGCTGTGCCGCGCCAAGCCGGGCACGACAAGGGGCCGGACTCACGAAATCTGTGGAGGAATCAGCCTTTGATTTCGCCGGAGGAGCCGAACAGCTTGTCTTCCACAGCGTCAAGCCGCGCCTTCAGCGCATCGGCCTCGTCGCGCGCGGCGGCCGCCATCGCCTTCACTGCATCGAACTCCTCGCGGCTGACGAAATCCATTCCGCCGAAGAAGCCCTTAGCCTTCTCGCGCATCTGCGCCTCGGCCTCGCGACCGGCGCCGGCGACGGTGCCAGCCAGGCCATTCATCATCTTCACGAAATCATCGAAAAAGCGGTTTTCGGACTGCATCTCACTCTACCCCTCGCGGACTAGAGCTGCACTTGGGTACTGCCAGCGCCCGGCGCAAGCGTTTCTGCATACGGATTCAACGTCTCGATCGAATGGTTGAGCCATGCCGCAAAGCAGAGCCACAGCAGATAGGGCAGCATCAACAGCGCCGCGCGGGTACGGATACGGGCGAAGGCCAGAATCGTGACGATGGTCAGCACGATCATCAGCAGGATGATCGCGAAGGCGGCGCCCATCTTGTGGGCCGCGAAGAAGGTGGGCGACCAGGCGAGGTTGAGCACAAACTGCAGCGCGAACAGCCCGATCGCGATCCCCCGCCCGCTCGCGCCGCGCGACCAGATAATCATCGCCAGCGCAAAGCCGATGAGAATGTACAGCAGGGTCCACGCGACCGGAAACACCCAACCCGGCGGCATGGCGGCCGGCTTGACCAAGGCCGCGAACCAGGGATTACCAAAGCCGGATCCGGCCAGCGCGCCGGAAAGGATGCCGAGGAACAAGATCAAAGGCACCGTCACCAGCGCCACGCGCAGGAACGACATCCGCAACTGCCCCGCCGACGCCAGTTCACTCATATGCCCGCCCCGCTGATACTCCTTTCGAAGGGGTAAAGCGTTGCTGCGGCGCGTCAACCTGCGTTGTTAACCACGTGTCTCATTGCGGTCACCAGGAACTCGATATTCCCTTCCGGGCCGGTGATCGGGCTGGTGGTGACGCCGATCACGCCCCAACCGATCGAATCGAGCCAGCCGACCACATCGTCGCACACCCGCTGGTGAACGGCCGGATCGCGCACCACGCCGCCCTTGCCGACCTCGCTTTTGCCAGCCTCGAACTGCGGCTTGATCAGCGCCGCCAGCCGGGCGCCGGGCTTCGCCAGATCGAGCCCGGCGGGCAACACCTTGGACAGTGCGATGAAACTCGCATCACAGACCACCAGATCGATCGGCTCGGGAATCTGCTCGGCGGTGAGATGGCGGGCATTGGTCCGCTCCAGCACGACCACGCGCGGATCCTCGCGCAGCTTCCAGGCGAGCTGGCCATGGCCGACATCTACCGCATAGACCTTCGCGGCCCCGCGCGTCAGCAGCACGTCAGTGAAGCCACCGGTCGACGAACCGACATCGATCGCGACCGCGCCGGTCACGTCCCAGCCGAACTGGGCCAGCGCGTGATCGAGCTTAAGCCCACCGCGCGAAACCCAGGGATGGTCCTTGCCCTTTACCTCCAGCGGCGCGTCGGGGGGCAGCGGCTGCCCGGCTTTTTCGACCTTGCGATCGCCCGTGTAGACCAAGCCGGCGAGGATCAGCGCCTGCGCGCGCGTCCGGCTTTCGGCGAGGCCGCGATCAGCCAGCAATTGATCGGCTCGGATACCCTTGCTCACGCGCAAGCCTCATGTTGCATTTCGTGCAATCGTGAGATCATTACTCACACTTGAAATAATATTTCGTCTGACTTATCTCACGTTTCGTCGCAGGGCAACGTCCGTCCCCCCTCCTCTCCAGAGGCGTTGCCCTGCGCGTTCACATGAGGGAAAGCAATATGCGTATTCTTGAGAACGTGGCGATGGTCGCCGCGCTCATCGGCGCTCAGTCGCTGGCGATCGCCACCATCCTGATCCACTAAGAGGTGCGGCGCTTCGCCGCCCGCCTGTCCGGCCATCGAGCCGGGTGTCCAAGCCGCCCAGGGAAACCTCGGCGGCTTTTGCATGTGGGGTCAATTCCTAGTCGGCTTGTCCGCGTCCCGACCTTATGCGTCACGAGCTTCGCGCGGCATCCGCCCATCGCCACGCGATCGATATCCGCGCGGCTACGCCATCGCCTTGACGATCTCCTCGACCATCTTCTTGGCATCGGCCAGCAGCATCATGGTGTTGTCCATGTAGAAGACCTCGTTGTCAACGCCGGCATAGCCGACACCGCCCATCGAACGCTTCACGAACAGCACGGTCTTGGCCTTCTCCACGTCCAGCACGGGCATGCCGTAGATGGGCGAGGTCTTGTCGGTCTTGGCGGCCGGGTTGGTGACGTCGTTGGCCCCGATCACGAAGGCCACATCGGTCTGCGCGAACTCGCCGTTGATGTCCTCCAGCTCGAACACTTCGTCATAGGGCACATTGGCCTCGGCGAGCAGCACGTTCATATGGCCTGGCATGCGGCCGGCGACGGGATGGATGGCGTATTTCACCCGCACGCCTTCCTTCTTGAGGATGTCACCCATCTCGCGCAACGCGTGCTGCGCCTGCGCCACAGCCATGCCGTAGCCCGGCACAATGATGACCTGCTCGGCCTGCTGCATCAGGAACGCCGCATCCTCGGCCGAGCCGCGCTTCCACGGGCGGTCGATCGCCTGGCCGCCGCCGCTGGTGTCCGCCACCGCGCCGAAGCCGCCGGCGATCACCGAAATGAAGCTGCGGTTCATCGCGCGGCACATGATGTAGGAGAGGATCGCGCCCGACGAGCCGACCAGCGCGCCGGTGATGATCATCGCCGTGTTGTGCAGCGTGAAGCCCATTGCGGCGGCGGCCCAGCCCGAATAGCTGTTCAGCATCGACACCACGACCGGCATGTCCGCGCCGCCGATCGGCACGATCAGCAGGAAGCCGATGAGGAAGCTCAGCACGGTGATCGCGGCGAACACGGCGACCTGGTCGTCGGTGACGAAATAGGCGATCAGCAGTACGATCGCGGCCAGCGTGCCGAGATTGATGACATGGCGCGCGGGCAGCAGGATCGGCTTGCCCGACATGTTGCCGTTGAGCTTGAGAAAGGCGATCACCGATCCCGAGAAGGTGATCGCGCCGATCGCGATGCCCAGCCCCATCTCGATACGGCTGACCCGATGGATATGCACCGCCAGGGAGCAATGCATGGGAGAGTTCACGCCCTGGGGATCGGTGAGGATGCCGCACAACCGCTCCGCGATCCCGAAAGCCTCGGGATTGGCGTAGGCCGCCACCGCCACCAGCACCGCCGCGAGGCCGACCAGCGAGTGGAAGGCCGCGACCAGCTGCGGCATGTCGGTCATCTTGATCTTGCGCGCGGTGACGAAGCCGATGCCGCCGCCGATCGCGATGGCGATCAGGATTTCCGGCAGGCTCGCGATCGAATGGGTGAAGAGCGTCGTGCCGACCGCGATCGCCATGCCGGCCATGCCGTAGCGATTGCCCTTGCGGCTGCTCTCCGGGCTAGACAGGCCCCTCAGCGCCATGATGAAGCACACACCCGCGATCAGGTAGAGCAAGGCCACCCACGGGTTCACGGCAACGGCTTCGGACATTCTCTACCCCCAAGACCCTGTTCGTCACCCCAGCGAAGGCTGGGATCCCGGGAGGCACGCGGCGCGCCCGCCGGGAGAGATGCCGGCTTTCGCCGGCATGACGGGAAAGGCGTTCAGCCCTTCCGCTCTTTCTTTTTATACATGGCGAGCATCCGCTCGGTGACGGCGAAGCCGCCGAAGATGTTGACGCTGGCCAGCACGATCGCCAGCAGGCCCAGCCACTTCGACGTCTGCGATCCCGCCGCCGCGCCGGCGATCAGTGCGCCGACGATGATCACCGAGGAGATCGCGTTGGTCACCGCCATCAGCGGCGTGTGCAGCGCCGGCGTGACCGACCATACGACGTAATAGCCCACGAAGCAGGCCATCACGAAGATCGACAGGATCGAGATGAAATCCATGGCCGTTCAGTCCCCCGCTCTCTTGTCCGCCTTGGCGACCACACCCGCCGCGCAAGGCTCCATCTCCGCCGTGCGGCAGCTGCCGGTCAGCGAGGCGAGGCGATCGGGCGTGACCATGTCCTCGGTTTTCTTCATGAGATCGACGGCATAGCTGAAGCGCTTGCCGTCTTCCGTCACCGGCCAGAGGATCGTCAGGTAGAGATCGTCGGCCTGGTCGCCCGACCACGGCTTCATGTGCCGCGCCTTGGGGATCGCCTTGCGCAACGCGTCAGCGAACTTGTCGGTGAGCGGATCCGTCGCGTCGGACTTGACGTCGGTGGCGTGGACCACCGGGCCGCTCGCCTGACCGGAGGCGAGGAGAAGGGAAAGCAGCAGTGCGTTCATGTCAGCAACCTCGGATGTACGACCTTGCCGCCCTGCGTCAGCCGGATGGCATCGCCGATTTCCGCGTCGAGCACGGGCGCACCCTTCTCCTTGTCCCAGAATGCTGACAGGAAGTTGAACAGGTTACGGGCGAACAGCGCCGAGGTGTCCGCCGCGAGGCGCGACGGCACGTTGCGATGGCCCACGATCTTGACGCCGTGACGCTCGACCACCTGGCCGGCGACCGCGCCCTCGACATTGCCGCCGCTCTCGACGGCGAGATCGACGATCACGGAGCCCGCCCGCATCGAGGCGATCTGCGCGTCGCTGATCAGGCGGGGCGCCGCGCGTCCGGGGATCAGCGCGGTGGTGATGACGATGTCCTGCTTGGCGATATGGCCCGAGACCAGTTCGGCCTGCGCCTTCTGATAGTCTTCGGACATTTCCGTGGCGTAGCCGCCCGAGCCTTCGCCCTCGATGCCCTTGACGCTCTCCACGAAGATCGGCTTGGCGCCGAGCGACAGGATCTGTTCCTTGGTCGCGGACCGCACGTCGGTCGCGGAGACCTGCGCGCCCAGGCGCCGCGCCGTGGCGATCGCCTGCAGCCCGGCGACGCCCACGCCCATGATGAAGACGCGCGCCGCCGAAATCGTGCCGGCGGCCGTCATCATCATCGGGAAGGCGCGGCCATATTCGGCGGCCGCATCCAGCACCGCCTTGTAGCCGGACAGGTTCGACTGGGACGACAGGATGTCCATCGACTGCGCGCGGGTGATGCGCGGCATGAATTCCATCGCCAGCGCCTCGATCCCGGCGGCCGCATAGGCATCCACGCGGGCGCGTTCTCCGAAGGGATTGAGCCCCGCCGCCAGCCAGGCGCCGCTTCTCGCGCCCGCGATCGAGGCCGGATCCGGCCCCTGCACGCCCAGGATGATGTCGGCGCCCGCCAGCGCGGCGGCGCGATCGGTTACGGTGGCCCCGGCATCGGCATAGGCCTGGTCGGCGATCGACGCCGTTTTGCCCGCGCCCGCCTCGACGGCCAGTTCGGCGCCCAGGCCGATGAATTTCTTCACGGTCTCCGGCGTCGCCGAGACCCGCTGCTCGCCCTCGGCCTGCTCGCGCAGGACCGCGATCTTCACCCCCATGATCGCCAGGCTCAGTGCGAGATCAGATAGACGACGAGGAACGCGACGATCGCACAGGCGACGCTGCCGAACTTCAGCAGCTTGAGGAAGCCGCCATACGTCTGCTCGTGCGCCGTCATTTCCATCGCAGAATGATCCGACATCTCCGCCCTCCAATATTCTTTGGCGCGGTTTGGCGTGCCATGCCCCCTACTGCAAGCGCAATCGTCCCTTTTGTGAGGTATCACGTGCTTGAAGGCGCTTAAGCCTGTCTTTACCCGACCACGTTAGCACTCGCTTCGACTTCGAGGAAAACGGGATGCCGCGCGAGACGATCCGGAGCTTGCTGCTGATTGACGAGGATGCCGGGCAACGCCGCCTGGTGTCCGCGATCGCGGCCCGTGCCGGTTGGCGCACGATGGTCGCCGATTCGAGCGTCGCGGCGCTCAAGGTGCTGAAATCCCCGCAGGGCGGTACCGTCGAGGCGGTGCTGATCGACCAGCGCGAGGACACGCCCGCCACCGTCGCCGAATTGCGCGGCGCGCATCCGGACAAGGTGGTGCACGTCCTCACCACGCTGGACGGGCTGGCGGTCGCGGTCGAGGCGATGCGACAGGGCGCGACCGATTATCTGGTCAAGCCGATCGCGCCCGAGCGGCTGATGGCCGCGCTCGATACCGCCGCCAACCGGGATTCGATCGAGGGCGAGCTCCGCCCGATGGCCGAGAAGCTCTGGCAGCCACTGAGCTTCGACGAGATCGTCGGCACCGTGCCGGCCTTCCGCGCCGCCCTCGCCACCGCCCAGCGCGCCGCCGAAAGCCGCGTCCCCATCCTCGTCGAGGGTGAGCGCGGCACGGGCAAGGAAATGTTCGCCGAGGCGACTCATGCCGCCTCCCCCCGCGCCCAGCGCCCGTTGATCGTGGTCGATTGCGGCGCGGTGCCAGCCAACGTCGTCGATTCGACGCTCTTCGGCCACGAGCAGGGGGCCTTCGCCGGCGCCTTCGAACGCAAGCATGGCCGCTTCGTCGAGGCCGACGGCGGCACCCTCTTCCTCGACGACGTGGCGGCACTGCCGCTCGACACGCAAGCGCGGCTGCTCGCCGTGCTCGAATCGGGCCGCATCTGGCCGCTCGGTGCGCGCGGCTGCCGCGAGGTGGACGTCCGCGTCGTCGCCGCCAGCCGCGTGTCGCTGGCCGAGGAAGTGGCGCAGGGCCGCTTCCGCGAGGACCTTCTCTATCGCTTGGCCGGCGTCCATGTCGCGCTGCCCCCCCTGCGCGAGCGCGCCGCCGATCTGCCGGCGCTCGCCCGCCACCTGCTCGATCGCATCGCCCTCCAGCCGGGCCTGCGCGAGCTCGACATCACCGAGGACGCCCTGACCCTGCTCGGCGGCTATGACTGGCCGGGCAATATCCGCCAGCTCCAGAATGCCCTGTTCCGCGCTGCCGTACTGTGCGACGCGCCCGCGCTCACCACCACCGATTTCCCGCAGATCGCGCAGGAGAGCTTCTCCCGTCGCCGCCCGCGCGCGGAGACCGGCCACCGCATGCCCTCGGTCGCGACCGGCGGGGTGCTGCTCTATACGCCCGAGGGCCATCTCCGCCCGCTGGAGGATATCGAGGGCGACGTGATCCGGCTGGCCATCAGCCACTATCGCGGCCGCATGAGCGAGGTTGCGCGGCGGCTGGGGATTGGCCGGTCGACGCTGTACCGCAAGCTCGGCGATCTCGGGATCGACAGCGCGGCCTGAGCCGCTTCCTCAGCGCGGCGACGCAAGTCCCTCCCGCTTACGGACTTGTTCAGCTCCGCCCATCGATCACGTGTATCATGGCATCAGAGGATACACATTGTGCGCACGAACATCGTCATCGATGACGACCTCATGGCCAAGGCCCTGCGCGCAACAGGGCTTCGCACCAAACGCGAAGCGGTCGAGCTTGGCCTGAAAACCCTCGTTCAGCTTCGCGAACAAAGCGATATCCGGCAATTGCGCAGCCAGTTGAATTGGTCGGGCGATCTCGAAGCGATGCGATCCGACGCTTGATCCTCGTCGATTCGAGCGTCTGGATCGATTATTTCCGAGGCACCCCGTCCCGGGAAACCGATCGGCTGGACGATCTCCTCGGTCGCGAGCCCGTGGCGATCGGAGATCTCATCCTCGCCGAGGTGCTCCAAGGTTTTACGAACGAGGGCGACTTCAACAAAGCGAAGCTGATGCTCGGCACGCTTGAATGCCTGGATCTGATGGGGCGCGACATCGCGATTCAGGCGGCCCGCAATTTCAGGTTGCTTCGCTCCAAAGGCATCGCGGTTCGCAAGACGACCGATACCATCATCGCCACGCGATGCATCGAAGACGAGATCGCGTTGCTGTTTAGCGACCGCGACTTTCAGCCCTTCGTCGATCACCTCGGGCTTCTTCCAGCCGTGTAGTCGTCAGATCGCAGAATCCACAGACCGCCCTCACTCCGGCGTCAGCGCCTCGTCCCGCATCCCGCGCCACACCCGGAGCGCCTGCACCGTCTCGAACACGTCGTGGACGCGCAGTATCTGCACGCCCTGCGCCGCGCCCTTGAGCGCCAGCGCGATCGAGCCGCCCAGCCGCTGTTCGACCGGTGCCTCGTGGGACAGCGCGCCGATCGTGCGCTTGCGGCTGGCGCCCAGCACGATCGGCAGGCCGAGGCCATGATAGATCGATAGGCCGTTCAGGATCTGGAGATTGTGGCGGAGATTCTTGCCGAAGCCGATGCCCGGATCAACCAGCAGTCGCTCACGCGCCACGCCGGCGGCGACCACGCTGTCGATCCGCGCCTCCAGCCAGTCATAGACGTCGAGCAACGCGTCCCGGTAGCGCGGATCCTGCTGCATCGTCGTGGGATTGCCCTGATGATGCATCAGCACCACTGGCGCGCTGGTGCGCAATGCGACCTGCAGCGCCTCGTCGTCCCAGGTCAGCGCGGCGACGTCGTTGATCAGATGCGCGCCCGCCGCCAGCGCCGCCTCCATCACCTGCCCCTTGCGGGTGTCGATCGACAGCGCGAGGCCGGCATGGCGCAATTTCTCCAGCACCGGCTGGACGCGGCCGATCTCGTCGCCTTCCCATACCGTGCGCGCGCCGGGGCGCGTAGATTCCCCGCCGACGTCGACGATCGCGGCGCCCGCCTCCGCCATGGCAACGGCATGGGCAGCGGCGGTGTCCGGATCGCCCTCCAGCCCGCCGCCTTCGGAAAAACTGTCCGGCGTGACGTTGAGGATGCCCATCACCTGCGGCTGATCGAGCCGGACGGAGCGTGCGCCCAGCGTGAGCGTATGGCGGGGCGCGGTGATGCGGCGAAGCTGGGTGCGCGCCGAGGAGGATTGCGGCTCGGGCAGGCTCTCGACGAAATCCTCGATCCGCTCGACGGGAACCAGCACGCTGTCGAATCGGCCGCTCTCGTCAGCCGCGACCACCTCCAGCATCGCGAACCACAGCAGGCCACCCGCCAGCCGTAGCGTCTGTCCATCATAACCGAACGGCGCATCGACGAAGCCGGTGGGGCGGAGGTAGATTTTCGCGCCGCGTCCCCGGCGGGCGATCTCGGCGGAGATCATTCCATATCCGCCTTCTCCCGCCCTCGCGGGAGAAGGAAGGGACCCGCACGCAGGGTGGGGAGGACGAGGGTTTTCTTCTTTCCTCCGGCAACGAAGGAAGAAAGAAGGCCCTCACCCAACCCTCTCCCGCGAAGGCGAGCGAGGGCTTTGGGAATGTGCGCCGTTCTCATGCCGCCGGCTGCATCGCCAGCCATTGCTGGCGCAGCGCATCGATGGGCTCCAGTTTCCCCTCGCGCTCGACATGCCAGAAGGTCCAGCCGTTGCACGACGGCGCGCCCTGCAGTGTCGCGCCGAGCTTGTGGATCGATCCCTCGCCGAGCTCGCAGAGCAAGGAGCTGTCGGCCCGCACGCTCGCCTTCCAGCGGCGCTTGGTATCGGTCAGCACGGCGCCCGGCGGCAGCAGCCCGGCCTCGACGATCGCGCCGAACGGCACGCGCGGCGCGCTACGCTTGGAGGGCATCACCGTCATCGCGCTCTCGTCAAGCGGCAGCGCCGCGGCGATGCGCTCGCGGGCGACGCGGATATATTTGGGCTCGCGCTCGATGCCGATCCAGCGGCGGCCGAGCCGCTTGGCCACCGCGCCGGTCGTGCCCGTGCCGAAGAAGGGATCCAGCACCACATCGCCCGGCTTGGTCGTCGCCAGCAGCACGCGGTAGAGCAAGGCTTCGGGCTTCTGGGTCGGGTGCGCCTTGGCCCCGTCATCGTCCTTGAGCCGCTCGTTGCCCGAACAGATCGGAAAGCTCCAGTCGGACCGCATCTGCAGTTCGTCGTTGAGCGCCTTCATCGCCTGATAGTTGAAGGTGTAGCGCGCGCCCTCGCCCTTCGCCGCCCAGATCAGGGTCTCATGCGCGTTGGTGAAGCGCGTGCCCTTGAAGTTGGGCATCGGGTTCGCCTTGCGCCAGACGATGTCGTTGAGGATCCAGAAGCCCTCGTCCTGGATCGCGGCGCCGACGCGGAAGATGTTGTGATAGCTGCCGATCACCCAGATGGTGCCGGTATCCTTGAGGATGCGGCGCGCCTGCGCGAGCCAGGCCTGGGTGAAGCGATCGTAGCTGGCGTAGCTGTCGAACTTGTCCCAGTCGTCGTCGACGGCATCGACCTGGCTGCCGTCCGGCCGAAAGAGATCGCCGCCGAGTTGGAGGTTGTAGGGCGGGTCCGCGAAGATGCAGTCGATCGACTTGTCCGGCAGCAGCGACATCGCATGAATGCAATCGTCGCGCAGGATCTGGTCGAGCGGCAGCACGCCCGCGGCAGCCCGCGCGCGCGCGATCTTAGAACCCGTTCCCGTATCGACCTGATGCATGATGTGCCCCGAACCCGTTGTCGGCGCGCAAAGTGAGTCCCCGGCGACTCCCGGTCAAGCGAAAAAGAGTAGGGATTCCGGCGAGTCGCACCGTCTTTCTGGTGAAACGAAACAGGACCGCCACCGCATGTTGAGTCCGCGCGACTCGACGGACTCAACCCCTAGTGGTGTGTCCCGCCGGACTCGACTGGCCGCATTCTTCACCCCCTACCCGGAAGGGAGGGAAACCATCAGATCGCCAAGCGCAATCGCGCCACCGGCGCAAAGCTGCGGCGATGGAGCGGGGTCGGGCCGAGACGGATCAGCGCCGCCTTGTGCGCGGGCGTGCCGTAGCCCTTGTTCTGGCGCCAGCCATAACCGGGCCACGCCGCGTCGTGATCGTGCATGATCCGATCGCGCGTCACCTTCGCGACGATCGACGCGGCGGCGATCGAGCGGCTGAGCGCGTCGCCCGAGACGATCGCCGTTCCCGGATAGCGCCATTTCGGCAGCGCATTGCCGTCGACCAGCACCATGCCCGGCTCGACGCCCAGCGCATCGACCGCGCGCGTCATTGCCAGCATGGTGGCGTGGTAGATGTTGAGCCGGTCGATCTCCTCGACATCGACGATGCCGACGCCCCAGCCCGCCACCCGGACGATCTTCGCGTAGAGCGCCTCGCGCGCCGGCTCATCCAGCTTCTTGGAATCGTCGATGCCATGCGGCACACGCCGCCGCTGGAGGATCACGGCCGCCGCGACCACTGGCCCGGCCAGCGGGCCGCGCCCGGCTTCGTCCACACCCGCACAGGGCTCGGGATGATCGCGCTCGAAACGGAAACTGGGCGGCATGGAGACGTCCTACCGTCCCCGCCCCTTTCTGCAAAGCCATGCGGTGGGCGCCGATGGTAAACGGCGCGGGAACTTCGAATCGTTTCGGTCATTAATTAAGTGCTAAGGACAAGCCAAGTATAACTGGCCGAAAGCGAGGTACCGGAGATGATGCAGAAGGATATCGACATCATGCCGCGTCAGTTCGGCATGACCCTCATGATCGGGGCCGCCGTCGGCGGAACATTCTGGGCAAGCCTGATCGCGCTTATCGTCCGGTAACCCCCTTCCGGTCTCGCTGCATCGCAACGAGACCGATCCAGACGGACTACTTTACAGAGCTTTTACGACGCCCTCACGCCGTCTGGCGCTTGAGCCTCGCAGCATAGCTCTTGCGGAACTTCTGCAGCTTGGGCGCGACGACCGCCATGCAATAGGGGTTCGAGGTGCCCTCCCGCTCGAAATATTCCTGGTGGTAATCCTCGGCGACGTACCACGGCGCGTCCGCCTCGATCGTGGTAACGATCGGTCTCTCCCAATCCGCCTGCGCCCGCTCGATGGCCTTGCGCGCCGATTCTGCCTGTGCAGGCGAATGCGGGAAGATCGCCGAGCGATACTGGGTGCCGACGTCGTTGCCCTGCCGGTTGAGCTGGGTCGGATCGTGGATGTGGAAGAAGATGTCGAGGATGTCGTCATAGCCGATCACGGCCGGATCGAAGGCGATGCGGATCGCCTCGGCATGGCCGGTATCGCCGCCGCAGACCTGCTTGTAGGTCGGATTGGCGACCGTGCCGCCGATATAGCCGCTCTCGACGGACTCGACGCCGATCACGTCGTCGAACACGGCTTCGACGCACCAGAAGCAGCCTCCGGCCAGCGTCGCGATGTCATGGGTCATGATGGATGGCTCCTTAAGGAGGAATTGACGCTCATTTCGGCGGTGCGGCGTCGTTTTTCAATAGGTGGTGGTTCATTCCGGTACGGATGCGAATCGTCGCGAGTTGACGAAGCCTTTACGGCCTCGCCCTATGAAGCGTGGCCATGGACGCTCGTATCGCTGATCTCCGCTCCGTTCCGGCCGCCGCAGACGTGGCCGTCCAGTCCATCGTAGTGGTGGGCCTGGGCTATGTCGGGTTGCCGCTGGCCGTCGCGCTAGCGAAGAGTTTCCCGACGGTGGGCCTCGACATCGACGAGAGTCGCATCGCCGAACTCAAGGCTGGGCACGACCGCACCGATGAGATCGATCATGCGCGGCTCGCAGCGTCAGAGCTGCACTATGCCGCCAAGGCCGATGCCTGCGCCGCCGCCGACGTCTATATCGTCACCGTCCCCACCCCGGTGGACGAGCGCAACCGGCCGGATCTGCGCGCGCTGCTCTCCGCCTCCGAGATGGTCGGCAAGATGCTGGACGGCAGCCGCAAGCCGCTGATCATCTTCGAGAGCACGGTCTATCCCGGCGTCACCGAGGAATTGTGCGTCCCCGCCATGGAGCAAGCCTCCGGCCTCACCTGGAAGGAAGACTTCTTCGTCGGCTATTCGCCCGAGCGCATCAATCCCGGCGATCGCGAGCATACCGTCGATCGCATCATCAAGGTGGTATCCGGCGACAGCCCCGAGACGACCGAGCGCGTCTCCCGCATCTACGAGCGGGTGACGACGGGCGGCACCTTCCGCGCCGCCTCGATCAAGGCGGCTGAGGGCGCCAAGGCGATCGAGAATGCGCAGCGCGACGTCAACATCGCCTTCATGAACGAGGCGACGCGCATCTTCCAGAAGCTCGGCGTGTCCATCTGGGACGTGATCGACGCGGCGAAGACCAAGTGGAACTTCCTGCCCTTCACGCCGGGTCTGGTCGGCGGCCACTGCATCGGCGTCGATCCTTATTATCTCTCGCACCGTGCGATCGAACTCGGCCACCTGCCGGAGGTGATCCCCGCCGCCCGCTCGGTGAACGATGACATGGCACGCTGGATCGCCGACACGCTGCACCTGACGCTCAAGCGCCGCTCGCTGCGCGTGCTGATCCTCGGCGTGACCTTCAAGGAGGATGTGCCGGATCTGCGCAACTCCAAGGTCGGCGACATCGTCAAGCGCTTCTGGTTCCACGGTCATTCGGTGACGGTGCACGATCCCTATGCCGATCCTGCCGAGGCCGAGCGCGATTATGGCGTGCATCTCGATCCAGAAGCGCTCGACCAGCGCTACGACCTCGTCGTCGCGGCGGTGTCGCACCGTTTCTATCGCGAGATGGACGATGCGACGCTGGCCGGGCTCGTCGAGGAGGACGGCCTGTTCGCCGACGTGAAGGGCGTCTTCCGGGGCCGCGATTTCGGCCGGCGAAGCTGGACGCTCTAACCGCCCGGCCGGCGCGTCAGGCCCGCCAGGTCACGATCGCGGCCACCACCACCGAGGCCGCGATCGCCACCACGGTCTCCGATAGGGAGTGGTTGTTCCACTGCCACACTTCGAGGCCGGCATAGCCCGGCATGTTGGCGCGATGCCCGCCGCCGAACTGTTGGATCCATTGATATTCGCGTTGCGTGATCTCACGCATGATGCAGACCGCCGCACCCGCGAAGCAGCCCATCCAAACTGACGCGCGGGTCGGAGCGCCCAGCCAGTGACCGATTGCCCAGCAAGCGAGCTGAATACCCAGCGACACGGGAACATGCGCGAACATATCACTCCTTTGCTACGTGGTGCAGGGGTATCAGCCTCTTGCGCCTGAAACGGCGGCCGCTATCACGGCATCGCCCTTTTCGAAAAGCAACACTAGCCGATGCTCTATCAATCACCGCTGCTGCCTGGCGTACCCTTGATCGAATCGCCCCTGTTCGAGTCCGAGCTTGACCATATGGGCCTCGATCAGACCGAAAAAGACATTGCAGTTCGCCTCCATCGCGACGGTTATGCGGTGTTCGACTTTCCCGATCCTGAGATCGATCAGCGAATAGAACGCATCCGGCGCCGTTTGTCTCCGGAATTGGGCATCGTCGATGACGGATCGCGGGACGGCGTTAAGATGGGCGGCAAGGGCCGCGTCCAAGATGCCTGGAAAAACGACGAGGACGTACGTGCCATCGCGGCCAACCCGAAGGTGCTCGATCTACTGTCCCGTCTCTACGGTAGGCGGGCCTTCCCGTTCCAGACCCTCAACTTCCCGGTAGGCACGCAGCAGCATCCCCACACCGATGCCGTGCATTTCTCCTCGATCCCCGAACGCTTCATGTGCGGCGTCTGGCTGGCGATGGAGGATATCGACGCCGGCGCGGGTCCGCTCTGCTACGTGCCGGGCTCGCACACCTGGCCGATCATCACTAACACGATGGTCGGGCGGCGCGGCTGGGGCCAGGATCTGCCCTCCGCCCAGGTCCCCTATGAGGATGCCTGGCGGGCGATCGTCGCCGCGCGCGGCGCGCGGATGGAACAGTTCATGGCGCGCAAGGGCCAGGCCCTGATCTGGGCGGCCAACCTCCTCCATGGCGGCAGCCCGCAGACGGACCCGACGCGGACGCGATGGTCGCAGGTCTCGCACTATTTCTTCGATGATTGCGTCTACTACACGCCCGCATTCTCGGACGAGCCATTGGGGCGGCTGGCCACACGCCAGATCGTGAGCGTCGCCGACGGATCGCGCAAACCCAATCTCTATCTGGGCGAGACGATTAAGCCGCCGACACCCACAAAGCGCCCCCGATCGCTCTGGAAGAGGCTCACGCGCCGGCGTTGAGCGCTTCCCGCCGCCGGTCCGTCAACCGGCCAGTGCTGACGCCTTCACCACCTGATCGATCGCGAGGAGATCGCGCAGCAATATTTCCATCCGGTCGAGCGGCCAGGCATTTGGCCCGTCGGACAGCGCCTCGTCGGGATTCGGATGAGTTTCCATGAACATCCCCGCGATACCCGCGGCCACCGCCGCGCGCGCCAGCACCGGCACAAATTCCCGCTGGCCGCCTGAACGATCGCCCTGCCCGCCCGGCAGTTGTACGGAGTGGGTCGCGTCGAACACCACGGGGCAGCCGGTGTCGCGCATGATCGCGAGGCTGCGCATGTCCGAAACAAGATTGTTGTAGCCGAAGCTCGCCCCGCGCTCGCACACAAGGAAATTGTCAGTCGTCAGGCCCGCGCTTTCGGCCGCGCTACGTGCTTTGGCGACGACATGCTTCATGTCTGCCGGTGCCATGAACTGGGCCTTCTTGATGTTGACCGGCTTTCCGGACCGCGCGACAGCCGCGATGAAGTCCGTCTGCCTCGCTAAAAAGGCCGGCGTCTGCAACACGTCGACTACGTCAGCTACCGCCCTGACCTGATCCTCGGTGTGGACGTCCGTCAGCACCGGCAGACCCGTTTCGGCGCGAACCCTCTCGAGGATGCGCAGTCCCTCCTCCATACCAGGCCCGCGGAAGGAGGCGCCAGAACTACGGTTCGCCTTATCGAAGGAACTCTTGTAGATCAGGAAGACGCCCAGCCGCTCGGCGATGCCCTTAAGGCGCTCCGCTGTGCGCAGTGAGAAATCCGCGCTCTCGATCACGCAGGGTCCCGCGATGATGAAGAGACCCTCTTCAGGGCCGACCATCCGCCCGCACAACCGCATGCTACGCCTTTCGGATACCATTAATTACATTTAATATCGTCGACTACGCCGTATTTCCCGACAAACCGCCGTGTCCAACGTGCAGTGCAGCATCTTTGCTGTGGAAGTCAACGAGCCATCACGATAGAGGCGTATCGATAGGAAAAAGTGGGCATTGGGGTTCGTTATGCGTAGCGTGCCAGTCAGTCGGTCGGATGAAGCCGGTTTGCTTTCGGCTTTGAGGACGACCCGTATCGAGATGGATGCTCTAGAGGCGCTCTGGGCGGCCATGTGCAGGCCGCCACTTCGGGACGCCTTCGTAGAATCTGTCGCGGCAATCCACGAACATGGTGGACGCCTCATCGTCACTGGCATGGGCAAGAGTGGCATCATTGGGCGCAAGATCGCCGCAACCATGACATCGACCGGCACCCCTGCCTTGTACCTTCATCCTGGTGAGGCAAGCCACGGCGACCTTGGCATGATCGGCCGAGAGGATACAGTACTGGCCATCACCTGGAGTGGTGAGACCACCGAACTCGGCGATATTATCGCTTATTGTCGGCGCTTTGGCGTAAAGCTGATCGTAGTAACGGCCCACGCCGACAGCACGGCTGGGAAAGCAGCCGACATCTGCCTCGTTCTGCCTAAGGTGCGCGAGGCCTGTCCGAACGAACTAGCCCCGACGTCCTCCACCACGGTGCAGGCCGTGCTGGGCGACGCGATGGCGGTCGCGCTGATCGAGCGGCGCGGCTTCACCCGGTCCGACTTCCTAACCTTCCATCCCGGCGGACAGCTCGGGGCACAGCTGACGACGGTCGCCGGCTTGATGGGCACAGGTGAGGACATTCCGGTCGTCCGCCTCGGCGCGACCCTGCTCGATGCGACCATCGAGATGAGCCGCAAGCGCTATGGCTGCACAGCGGTGATCGACGAGGACGGACGCCTGCTCGGCGCCTTCACCGATGGCGACGTGCGCCGCAGCTTCGCCAGCAATCGGCTGAACGATGACATTGCCCATCACATGACATCCTCGCCGCTCACCGTCGCCCCAGATGCGCTCTCTACTCATGCTCTGAAGGTGATGAATGATCACGGTGTGACGGTGCTGTTCGCCTGCCGGGACGAACGGCTGGAAGGCATCATTCACTTGCACGATATCTTGCGTGCCGGCGTCGCCTGACGCAATCGCCGCTACCGGCCTGATCGTCATCCCGGCGCGCTTCGGATCGAAGCGCCTGCCGGGCAAGCCCCTGATCCGCATCGCCGGGCGCACGATGCTGGAGCGGGTGGTCGCCGTCGCCCGCGCGGCGGCGGCATCCGCCGGGGATTGCGCCGTGACAGTCGCCACCGACGACACGCGCATCCTAGATCACGCCCAGGCGATCGGATGCGATGCGGTCATGACCGCGAGCGGGATCAGTTCCGGCTCCGGGCGGGCCTGCGCCACGGCATCCGCCCGCGCTCCGAGGCCCGAGATCGTCGTCAATCTGCAGGGCGACGCTCCCTTCGTCCCACCGGAACTGGTCGCTCATTTGCTGGCGGCCGCCCGCAACAACCAGGCGGATTGCGTGACCCCGGTGGTGCGGCTCGACTGGGCGGCGCTCGACGCGATGCGCGCACAAAAGGCCGAGACGCCCTTCAGCGGCACCAGCTGCGTCCGTGACACAGATGGGCGGGCGCTCTGGTTCTCCAAGACGATCCTGCCCGCCATCCGCGACGAAGCGAGCCTGCGCGCTGCCGGCCCACTGTCGCCGGTCTACCGCCATCTCGGCCTCTATGCCTATCGGCTGGATGCGCTCGAGCGCTTCGAGGCGACGGCGCCCACGCTCTATGAGCAGCTCGAAGGGCTGGAGCAGCTGCGCTTCCTCGAGACCGGCATGACCATCCAGACGATCGAGGCCGCGCCGCCGCGCCACGCCATGTCCGGCATCGACACTGCGGCCGATGTCGCGCTGGCTGAAGAGCTGATCGCGCGCTGGGGCGATCCCTTCCCGTCATGACCTCGCTTTGCGTGATCGTGCGCCACGGCAACACCTTCGCGCCCGGCGAGGCGGCGCGGCGGATCGGCGCCGGCACGGACCTGCCGCTGGTCAAAAGCGGACGGATCCAGGCATCGCGGTTGGGCGAGCATTTCCGACAACAGGGCTGGCGCTTCGACCGCGTCCTCGCCTCCCCGCTGCGGCGCACGCGCGAGAGCGCGGCGCTGATCCTGTCGGCGATGGCGGACCACTCCGTCGTTGAGACGCGCGACTGGCTGGCCGAGATCGATCATGGCCCCGACGAGAACCGAACCGAGCCGGAGGTGGTCGCGCGGATCGGCGAAGCCGCGCTGGCGGCGTGGGACGCGCGCGGGGTCTCGCCACCGGACTGGAAGATCGACCGCCCCGCCCGTGAGGCGGCATGGCGAGCCTTCCTCGCGAGCGCGCCGGAGGGAATTACGCTGCTCGTCACCAGCAATGGCGCCGCCCGCTTCGGCCTGCTCGCCGACGCGGGACTTGCGCGGCAGGCCGCCGCCCTCCCTTCGCTCAAGCTCGCAACCGGCGCCTACGGATCGATTGTGCTGGACGGCGGATCACCCCGGCTCGTCGCCTGGAACCAGCGCCCCTGAAATGCCCCTTGCGGCAGGGCGGGCGCTCGTCGAAAGGGTGCGCATGAATCCCGTGCGCTACCTTCTCCTGCCCTGGTGGATCGCGCAATTGCCGACGGGCGCCAAAGCCTTTTGCGACAATCCCGTGATCGGCTCCCCCACGCTCAACCGCTGGGGTCTGCATGTCGGGCGGGTGCGCCTCGCCGCCGCGCTCGCAGCCTCCCGCCGCCGCCGGTTGCGCGCCCTGGTGAGCGCGGCCGACGCCGCCGCGTTCGCGCGTGACGGTTTCGTCCTGAAACGCGATTTCCTGCCGCCCGCCGCGTTCGAAACCTTGCGCGCGCAGGCGCTCGGCCATGCCGGGGCCGCCCGCGAGATGATGCAAGGCGACACCATCACGCGCCGCATCGCACTCGACCCGCCGGCGCTGCGGGCCATGCCGGCGGTCGCGGACTTGCTCGCCAGCCGCGAATGGCGGGGGCTGATGCGCTATGTTGGCAGCTTCGACAGCGAGCCGATCGCCTATATCCAAACGATCCTCTCCCATGTGAACGATCGCGATCCCGATCCCCAGACCGCCCTGCACGCCGACACCTTCCACCCCACTGTGAAAGCTTGGCTGTTCCTCACCGACGTGGCGGAGGACGAAGGCCCCTTCGTCTATGTGCCCGGCTCGCACCGCATGACGCCGGAACGCCTCGTCTGGGAGAAAGCGCGCAGCATCCGCGCCAGCACCGGCCTCGATCGGCTCTCGTCGCGCGGATCGCTGCGGATCGGCCGGGAGGAATTGTCCACGCTCGGCCTGCCCGAGCCCCGCACCTTCGCAGTCAAGGCCAATACGCTGGTGGTCGCCGATACGTCGGGCTTCCACGCGCGCGGGCCCTCGGCGCGGGCATCCACCCGCGTGGAGATCTGGACCTACGGGCGACGCAATCCCTTCCTGCCCTGGGCCGGGCTCGATCCGCTGAGCCTGCCCGGCATCGCCACGCGCCGCGCGCCCTTCGCCTGGGCCGCGCGGGACCGCCTGAAACGCCTGATCGGCCAGCCGTGGCACGATGTAGGGCGCAAGCGCCCCGATGCGCCGGCGGATGCCTAACATCGTGCCCACGGACGCCACTGCACCGAGCGCGCCACTGCTCCGCTCACCGCCGCACCTGGGCCCTGGCGCAGCCGTCTCCGGCGTCGGCGAGGCCGCCCATCCGGCCGATCCGGCGCGGACCGATCGCCTGTTTGCCGACATGAAAGAAGGGCGCGTCGGCGGCCCGTTCTGGGCGCGCCCGATTGCCGATCGGCGTCCCGCCATCCTGATCCGGGCAAGATCCGCCGTCGATGCCGCCGCACTCGCCACCACGCTGACCGATGCAGAGCAGGAGGGCGCATTGTGGCTTCTCCCGAAGGCGACAGCACCCGACGTTCGGGGCGATATAGTCGCCGGCGATGTCGACCCCTGGTCGGTCCTTGGCGAAGGGACTCCGCTGCTCGCCCATGGCGACGACGAGTGGGTGGCGCTCGCCCATATCGTTGGCTGCCCCGTCCGGATCAGTGCACCCGGCCGCTTCGGCGCGCCCGGTGCCGGCCCGGGGAACATCCGCCAGACCGTAGCCGCGCACCTGTTCGGCACGACCTATCGCGATCCGTTCACCGGCGAAGCCACCGATGCCGAGACGGCCGTGACCCGGCTCGCCGAATGGCGCCGCGTGTTGGACGCCAATCAAGGTATCGTCGCCGCCTGCGGCATCGCCTGGTGGAAACGGCGCGAGATCGCCCGCTTCCTGGCGACGTCCGGCCACCCGCTGCGCTTCTTCCTTTCCGAGCGTCGCGCCATCCGCCATGCCGCGCAGCGAAACGGTGCCGTCGCCGTTTGGCCGTCCCGCATCTCGTCCGGCATGGCGGAGCGCGCCGCCGCGCATGGCGTGCCGCTGGTGCGGGTGGAGGATGGCTTCGTCCGCTCCGTCGGGCTCGGCAGCAACCTCGTGCCGCCGTCCTCGATCACGGTCGATTGGCGCGGCATTCATTACGATCCAGGGCACCCGAGCGACCTCGAGGCAATCCTCGCCCACGTCACCTTCCCGCCGGCGATCCTGGAACGGGCCGAACGGGTGCGCGCGACGATCCTCAGCGAGGGCATCAGCAAATATGGCGGGGGGGGCGAGCACACGTTCCCGGAGCGACGGCCCGGCCGGCGGCTGGTGCTGGTACCGGGGCAGGTGGAGGACGACATGTCGGTGCGGCTTGGCGGCGCCGGCCTCGCCAGCAATCTGGAGCTTGTCCGCCGCGCCCGCGCGCTGGAGCCGGACGCCGACATCTGGTTCCGCCCCCATCCGGACGTGGATGCCGGCCATCGCAAGGGCGCCGTGCCGGACGAGGAAGCATTACGCTTGGCCAATCGCGTCGTGCGGGGCGGCAGCATGGCCCGGCTGCTCGATCGCGTCGACGCCGTGCATGTGCTGACGTCCCTCACCGGCTTCGAAGCGCTGCTGCGCGGCCTCGCCGTCACCTGCCACGGCGTGCCTTTCTATGCCGGCTGGGGCCTTACCTGCGATCTGTCGCCCGTCCCAGCGCGACGCGGGCGCCAGCGGACACTGGCGGAACTGGTGGCAGCGGTGCTGATCCTCTATCCGCGCTATCTCGATCCGGTGACCGGACTGCCCTGCCCTCCGGAGGTGCTGATGACGCGCATGGCGGACGGGTCCGACCACAATCGCCTCGGCTGGGTCACCCGTCTTCGTAAGTTTCAGGGCAGGCTCACCCGCTCGCGAGCCTGAGCCGCCCGGATTAGCGACCCTTCGCTGGGATGCGGGTTCGGAACACCCAATCCCACAGAATCCCCGTGGTCGCGTAATTCCCGTCTACCCGCGCATGGTGATGCCGGATGTGATGACGCCGCAAATGCCGCAACACGCCGCGCCGCATGGGCAATTGGTGGCAGGCGTAGTGGATGCTGTCGTACAGGACATAGCCGATGGCGAAGCCCAGGAAGACGATGGAGCCCATCGGCCCCATAATGAGCAGCAGTGCGGCCCAGATTGCCGCCGACACCGGCACGCTGACGATCGGCGGCATCATATTGCGACGGGGATCGCTCGGATCGATATGATGGTTGCCGTGCACCACGAAGACAACTGACTGGATGACGCTGGACTCCGTCTTCCAGTGAAAGATGAAGCGATGCAGCGAATATTCGAACAGGGTCCAGGTCAACAGACCCAACAAGAGCAGCCCCATATAGGCCGAGGCGTCCACCCGGCCCAAGGTCATCCAAACCGTCAGCGCCAGGATCGCCGCCCAGATGCACGCAAACACGCGCGGCGAGATGACGGTCGTCCGCTCCAGCAGATCGCTCCGGAACAGCCGCATCCTCGGCTGTGACACCACTTCGTGCTTCATCAATTCCCGCCGAGGCTACAGCAACGCATAACCAGAGCCGTATCACCAGACGACTGTATCTCTGTCAAGCAAAGGAATATTATAGGATTTTCATACCCATTTCGGATGAAACGACGATAAAATGATGACGAAGCGACAACCGTGATCCTTGATCGAATCCTTATCACCGGGGCGTCTGGCGAACTCGGTGAGGCACTCGCTCGGCACTACGCGGCACCCGGCCGAACGCTGTTGCTGTGGGGGCGCGACCGCGAACGCCTTGAAGCCGTGGGAAATTCCTGCAGACTATCAGGTGCGAACGTAGAGCTTCGATCCCTTGATTTGACTGACGTGGAAGCCGCCATCGCTGCGGTGAGCGAGGCAGACAAAGATGCACCCATCAGTCTCGCGCTCTTTGTTGCAGGGCTCGGAGATATAAGGTCGGCGGACGAAAAGGTGGAAAGCGCAGAGCAGGTTCGACGTCTCGGCTTGGTAAATTTTGTAGCGCCCTGCGCGATGGCATCGGCCCTCGCGAAGGGCATGACCCATCGATCGCGCGGCTGCATTGTCTTCATCGGGTCCGCTGCGGCATTCCACGCCTTGCCGTTCGCCACCGCTTATACGGGATCGAAGGCTGGCCTCGCCCACTTCGCAGATGCGCTCCGCATCGGCGTGGCACGGCATGGTGTCTCCGTCACGCTCATATCACCGGGATTTATCGATACGGCCGCTGGGCGAGCGGTGACCGGGCCGAAGCCGCTGCAGATGGTGCCTGCGGACGCCGCCGCGCGCATTGCCCGCGCGGCCGCCGCAGGCAAGGCCCATGTCGTTCTGCCCTGGCCTTTCGCATGGCTGAGATGCCTCGACCAGCTGCTTCCGCGCCCGATTCGGGATCGGCTGCTGCTCGCTCTTATGCCTTCGCCGGGGTGACGGGGTTGCTTGCCGCCGTACCGTGGATGCAGCCGAGAATGGCGTGATGCAGAGCGTCGGGCGTCAGATCGACGCGCCTGTTCGCACCGCTCAGGATCTCGCCGCGAGCCCCGAAACGCAACATGACATAGGGTGTATGGCGCGGTCCGCCCGGCTCCGTGACGCCGGGTATACTTGGCCGATGATCGCCGAAAAAGACAAGCAGCACCGGCCGGCCGGTTCTGCGCAGGCGGTCGATCAGAGCGGACAGCATCGCGTCACTGCTCCGCAGATGCCGCAAATAGGAGCCGAGCCCCCCGGGCGCACCGGTCAGCCGGTCCTTGCTCCACGGGCCATGATTTTCCATCGTGACGGCGTAGATCAGGGTTGGTCCGGCGGATTCTTCAGCAAGACCGGCGAGCGCATTGCCGAGTGTTCCATCGTCGACATATCGGTTGCCGGCCGGCACCGGTGGAAAGCCGTCGAGCCCGACGAGCTTGTGGAAGCCGATTGCCGGCATCAGCTGATCCCGTCCGTAGAACCGCATGTCGTGCGGGTGGACGAACAGGCTTCGATACCCACAATCCCGCAACCGCGCCGGCAAGGCATAGGAGGTCTCACCATGCGCGGTGAGGAAGGGATCGTAGCGGCGGAAGCCGAGCGCTTGCTCACTGCGGCCGAACAGCACGCCATACTCGGTGCGCATGGTATAGGCCCCAAAACCGCTGACAGCGAGGTCACCCCATTGCCAAGCGATCCCTCGGGCCGAATTGAGTCCGGCGAGAGAGAGCCCGGCATCGCCCGTCAGCTCCACCGGATCGGCGAAGGATTCGCACTGCACCACTAGGACAAGCTCCGGGCGCCCATCCGGTTTGGATCCCCATACCGGCAGGCTCGGCACGGCGGCCGGATCCGAGATGGCGCGCCAGCGGAGCCAGTAAAGTAGCAGCGTCGCGATCAGCCCGTAACGCTGCACATCGGCTTCTGCGTCGGGCAGTGACGCCTTCCCTCGCCTCAACATGGCGCTGAGCCGCGCCGCCAGCAGCACAACCGATGCAACGAGCAGCGCGGCACCGATTAAATGCGGAGCGATGCGCGCGACAAACAGCTTAGCAATTGCGATCAGCAGCACAAACGGCATGATGATCAGCGCTACGCGCTGCCCTGCTGAAATGGCCGTGAAATAGAAACGCGGATGACGGAACAGCGCGGCGAGAAGCGCCAGGTCCGAGAAGAGCAACGGCTCGCCGAGCATCTTATACTTCGCGTTGGAGACGATCGCGAACAGTGCAATAAGAGCGATGGTGAGCAGCCCGGCAACAAAAAAGTTGCCGGAACCGGCGAGGAACAGCCCAAACAGACCGACCACGACCAGCAGATGGATCCCTCGCCGAGACCAGAGCTGAAGGGGACGTGAATAAGGGCGCACCGTTGCGTCGAACAGCAACGACAGTATCATTATGGCCAATAACGTGAGGAGCTCGGTCGTCACAATGCGCTGCGTTACCAGCCTCTATTACGCCTGTTCCTGAATTGGCCAGCGCGAGAGCGAAAGAAGAAGCGCGCCTATAGCCGCGGATTCGCGCGCTGTCACGGTCGGCCGGCTTGCCGGCACCGTAAAAAATTACTAGCGCGCTTTCTCTGTCGGTGCAGCGGCGTTGGGTCACTCCGTTCACTGTGCGCGTAACGAGGGACGATTAAATGCCAAATCCGTTCGAAGGCCCGGTGCTGATGCCGCAAGTCGCGGCGCCAGGGCCCGCGGCGGCCTTGGCACAACGGAACGTGCTCCTGCTCCAGGGCTTGATGGGGCCCCTCTTCCAGCGCGTGGGCCAAGCGCTGCGGCGCGACGGCTACGGCGTCTACAAGGTAAATTTCAACGGCGGGGACCGGCTGTTCTGGCGGCTTCCCAACGGCATCGACTATCGGGGGCCGCTGGCGGACTGGCCGAAGGAACTGACGCGGCTGATCCAGCAGCTCAAGATCACGGACGTGGTCCTGTTCGGCGATTGTCGCCCGGTCCACATGGCGGCGATCCCGATCTGCCGCGAATTGCACGTCCCCGTGCACGTGTTCGAGGAAGGCTATATCCGGCCCGGCTGGGTCACGCTGGAACTGGGCGGCGTCAACGGCCACTCCACCCTTCCGCGCGATCCGGCCTGGTATCGCGAGCAGGCGGCGGCGCTCCCCCCGGCACCGGAGCATCATCCGGCGCCGGCATCCTTCCGCCGCCGCGCGATGGAAGGCCTCGCCTACAATGCCGCCGACGTGCTGACCCGCTGGCATTATCCCCATTGGCAAAATCATCGCCCCTGGCATCCGCTGATCGAAGGCATGGGCTGGACCCGCAGGCTCCTGCGGCGGAAGAAGGCCGCGGCGCGATCCGAGGCGGTGGTGTCGCGCCTGATGCAGCGCGGCGGCCCCTACGTGCTCTTCCCGCTCCAGCTGGATTCGGATGCTCAGATCCGCCTCCACTCCTCCTTTGCGGGGGTGAGCGACGCGCTCCGCATGGTGATCGCGTCTTTCGCCGCTCATGCCGCGGCCCCGCTCCGGCTGGTGGTCAAGGAGCATCCGCTGGACAATGGCGTCCGCGACTGGCGGCTCGAAACCGAGACGCTGGCGGCGCTGCATGGCGTCGCCGATCGCGTCGACTATCTCGAAAGCGGGGACATCGCCCCGATCGCGCGCCAGGCCAAGGGAATGGTGACCATCAACAGCACCAGCGGCACGCTGGCGCTCGCCTTCGACGTGCCGGTGATCGCGCTCGGCAATGCGGTCTACGATATGGAGGGCGTGACCTTCCAGGGCGGGCTCGACAATTTCTGGGAGGCGCCTGGCCAGCCGGACAGCGCGACGTTCGCGGCCTTCTGCCGCGTGCTCATCGACCGCTGCCTCGTGCCCGGCGGCTTCTTCTCCCCGGAAGGGCTCGACATGGTGACGGAGGGCGTCATCGCCCGGCTGGAGGCGGCCAGCCCGCTCAAACCCGGCACCGGGGAGCAGCGCCGCGCATCAGGCTCCTGGATGGGCATGATTCCGCGCGATCACGGCCAGCCCAGGCCCTCGAGCAAATGAGCGGGCGGCCGCAGCCCGCATGATGTGAACGATCGAGCATGGAGATCATTTTGAACTGGAGTGACAAGGTCAACGCCAGAGGATGGAAGGTCCCGTTCACGGGTAAGTCTTTGTTTCAGATCGGCAAGGAACTGCGCCCGAAGATCGATCGCGCCATCCTGCGCGATTCCCTGGTCCCCGATCAGGCGATCATGGAAAAATCCCATTTCCCCTGGATCCCCGTCCTGGAAGCGCATTGGCAGGACATTCGCGACGAAGCGGTCGCAATCCGCACGGCGGACATTCCCCCGCTCGGCGACATCTCCTTCGATCATGGCCGGATCGCGGCGGACCGGCGATGGAAGTCGCTCTTCCTGAAGGGCTACGGCTACCGCATGGAGGCGAACTGCGCCCGGGCACCCGTGACGGCCTCGCTAATCGAGAAGGTGCCTGGGTTGGTCACGGCCTGCTTCTCGGTGATGGAAGCGGGCGGCCATATTCCCCGGCATTGGGGCATGACCAAGGGCATGCTCACCTACCATCTGGCTCTCAAGGTCCCCCAGGATCGCGAGAAATGCCGCATCCACATCGAGGGTGACGACAAGCTCCACATCATGGCGTGGGAGGAAGGCCAGTCCTTCGTGTTCGACGACATGTTCAATCACGAAGTCTGGAACGAGACCGAAGACGACCGCTATCTTCTCTTGATCCAAATCAAGCGCCCCTGTCGGGGATTCGCGAACGTCCTGCAGAATCTCTTCCTGTTCGGCGTGCGCCATTCGCGCTTCGTGCAGGACATCAAGAAGCATATCGACCGCAAAGCGGCGCGCCCCGCCCATCCCTAGCGATAAGCGGCCGGCGGATCGCCGGTTCGGCAACGATGTCAGGCGCCCGTGCCAGCACTGCCGGCACGGATACGCTTACTGCTTGACCGCGACCACGCCGGAGGCGACTGCCACGACCGGCGAGAAGAGCTGGCTGACCACCTGGATCAGTTTGGACGGCTGATTGAAGCCCGCATTGCCGACGTACAGCACGTCCTTGTCCTGCATCGGAAAGCGTTGTGCCAGAAAGAGGGTACCCGCATTCAGCATGTTCAGGTGATAGACGATTGGAAGCGGCTTGCCGTCCGGGCCGGTTTCCAGCCTGAACACGAAGATCGCCTTGGCATCGCCGAGATTCGGATTGGCGCCGCCTGCCAGCGAGACCGCTTCGGCAAGGCTCATGGTCGGTGCCGCGAAGGGAATCTGCTGAACCCTGTCGGCCGCGCCCATGACCGAGAAGCTGAGCGGCTGGCGAATGACGTCGATGCGATCGCCGGGTCGGGCCCGCATCGCTTGGACCCTTCCGCTCATCATGTCGGCAAGGCGAAAATCCTGCACTCGACCATTCCGGTTAACCCTCAGCAGTAGGTCCTTAGTTTCGCCGCGATATCCGCCGGCCAGCGCAACTACATCCGCGACTGTCTCGCGGTTGGTTTGCAACGTCAAACGCCCGGATTTAACGATTTCGCCTCCGACGATCACACTGTTGGTAAGCGACTGCTCGATCGTGACGACAATTTGCGGATTCTGTGACATCCCACGCAGGGCCGCCCGAATGTCTGCCTGCAAATGCGCCGTCGTAAGGCCCGCGGCCTGAAGTTTCCCGACGAAGGGGAAGCGGATGAAGCCCTGATCATCGACGCGCATCGATACCAAATTCGTCACGTGCGCGCCATTGTCGACACCACCGACCTGTGCGTTGGCCGCCAATGCGCTTCCCGGACCGCTCGCTGCGAATAGGGTAACACCCGTCTCATAAAGCGAAATGTTGAGGACATCGCCAGAACCGATCAGATCGGTGGGCGCCACGGGCGCGTCATCGACGGCGGGCGGGGTCGGCACAGGCACACCCGGAAGCTTGGAAAAGTCGTCCACCTCGACCAGCTGATAATGAAGCCCGGTCTTCGGTTCACGCTGCTCCTTGACAATCTCATGCCCGGTCGGTCCGCTGATGGGCAGCGATGCGCAGCCCCCCAGGAAAAGTGAGAGAGCCGACGACGTGAACCAGACTCGTTGTGTCCAGCGCAAACGCGTCCGAAAACCAAACTGAACAGACATCCTCGAAATTCACCATCGACATAGGGATTCGAGGTGGCTTTATCACCGGCATGATCGGGAGCGCAATCTCGGCGGCACTATGAGAAGGCCACCGCCTATGATAGCCGGCTCTATATGGCGGTCTGTGCGGATCGGCCAGCAGGACCGCCTCCAACTCTGTAACCAGCTTATGATCATATCAACGACCAGGACGATCGCCCAACTGCCGCATCTGGCGGTTTTTCTCGCCGATAGCCCGAATGCGGTTGCGGGTTGGGGGCGTAAGCCTTCAGGCCGACGCGCGGCCTGGCTATCTGCGATGCTCCGACGACCGCTGGTCCTTTTGGAGGATGGGTTCGTCCGATCGGTGGAGCGACATGCGCCGCCGCTCTCGCTTTTGATTGACGACATCGGAATCTATTACGATGCGACCCGGCCATCCGGTATGGAGCGCGCGATCAGCCGAGGTACAAACGCGGATCAGGCATTGCGCGCGCGCGCGCTTACAGCCCAATGGCGCGATCGTGGGATTTCCAAATATAATCACGCTGCCGACTACGCGGAGGCTTTGCCGGATCGCTATGTGCTCGTGGTTGACCAGACGTTCGGTGATCTTTCCGTATCATGCGGCCTAGCAGGTACTGAGAGCTTTACCACGATGCTGGACGCCGCTCTCAGCGAGAATCCGAATGACCTCATCCTGGTCAAAGTCCATCCAGATATCCACAGCAAGGCCAAGAAAGGATATTTCCCGCGCGAGGCACTAAGTCATCCCCGTATCCGGGTCATTGGTATCGATTGCCACTGTGCCACGCTGATCCGCGATGCGACAGCCGTTTATTGCGTCACATCTCTCATGGGCTTCGAAGCGATGCTCTGGGATCGGCCGGTCCGATGCTTCGGAATGCCATTCTACGCCGGTTGGGGCTTGACCCAAGACGAGCTTCCGCGCCCGACGCGGCGTGATCACGCCGCGTTACACGATATCGTTTACGCTTCGCTTATCGAGATAGCGCGATACGTCGATCCCGCTCATGGAATCGCATTGACGGCGGAACAGGCCATCGATCACGTCTCCAAAGGCCGCGCCGCCTTGCTGTCAAGCCATCCGAACTCGAGACCTGTCTGATGCGGGCGACGCTGCCAACAACCGACCTTTATTTCCTGAACAGTTGCCGGATATGGGTTCAAAACTGGTGGCGTAACGCGCCGATCACGCGCGTCGGTCCCAACAGCTTTCACTGCAACAACCGATTCCTACTTATCAGACGCGACGAGCCCGAACTGATGGAACGCGCACTGAAATGGCCGGGGGTCCTGATCTATCTTATCGACGACGATATCGATGGCGCCGCTCAATCTCCAGGGCTTCCCGGCCCATATCGGGATAGGTTGCGCCTCCTCGCGCGCGACCACTACGACCGCCTTCTGCGCCGCGCGGACGTGATTGTCACTTCATCTGACGCACTGGCTCTCAGGCTAACGCAAGATAAGCGGGTAAGTGGTGAGATCGCGCGCCTCGATCCGTTTTGGACCCTTCCACTTGCCGACCGGCGTCATTTCAAGCGCAGTGGGTCGGGCACATTGGAAATCGTGCATCTCGGAACAGCCAGTCATGCTGGAGGCCTGGCAAAGATCGTTCCTGCTATTGTTAACACGCTAACGCACCATTCCCGGGCGCGTCTGACGATCATCGGCAACCGGAATGTTCATCCGTCACTCGATCGCCACCCCAGAGTGCGTATAATCAAGCCAATGCGCTGGCCGCAATATCAACACTGGCTTCAGCAAAAGCGTTTTCATATCGGACTTTATCCCTTGGAGGACACGCCCTTCGATCAAGCAAGATCGATCAATAAAATTATTGAACACGCGATCGTGGGCGCAGTCGGCATTTATCGAGACGACTGGGAACCCGCCCTCATGCTTCACGAGGGAGCGATATCGGCCCCCGCAGATCTCAGGCTCTGGGAGACCTGTATCAGAAATGCGATAGAAAACGTAGACTTACTCGAAGCCAAGGCAGCCTCGGCGGCTGCAACAGTGAGAGAATTACAACTACGTAGCGCCCAGCTGCGATTTTGGTCTCAATTGCTAAAACTAGAAGGATATGTGGGTTGACCCGCCCGACCAATTTTTATTCCGGCTTGCTCAGAACATTCTGGACGCGTCCTGCAGCAGCATTGGAAGCGCTGTACTGGAACGCCACTGGCCGGAAGGTTCGCGCTCGAAATCGCCTCCGGCTCGCGCGCGAACAGAGCCCGTCCGCCTATGCCATCTGGATCAACGAGATCGAGCAGAACTCAAAGATCCTTTCGCAAATTCCGATCACCATTTCGAACTGGGACAGGCGGCCTGCCCTCTCGATCTGCCTTCATCAGCAACCTGGCTGGGACCAGGTTGATCTTGAAGTGCTTCTCGCCGATCTCCGTGAGCAGCCCTATCCAGCATGGGAACTGATCCTAGTGCCGGCGCCGGGCGCGACGGCATTGCATCTTGAGCTATCCCCCAATACCCAACTGACCGATCGATCCACGTCGGATCCCGCCGAAGCCCTTCGCTGGGCCGCAGATCTAGCCCAGCATGACTTTCTCGTGCCACTACGCCCCGGCGTCCGCTTGCCGCCTGCCGCATTGTATCATTACGCACACGCACTCAGGGATCATGCGGGCGCAAGCCTGTTCTTTGGAGATCACGACTATCTAGACGACAACGGGAAGCGCCATACGCCCTGGCTCAAACCGGAATGGAACGGCGAGCTCGTTCTGGCGCAGGATTACGTTTCCCAAGCTTTCGCAGTGTCCCGGTCTCTTACTCAAGAGATACTGAGGGCGCCGTTCCCAACCAATGCCGCGCCGCTCTACGCTCTGTGCCTGGCAGCTGGTGACGCGCGTGCCGTGCCATCCCCCGTGCACGTACCGCACATCCTCGCGCATGCGGAGAAGAGGGCTGCTCTCGGCAATCAGGACGATTTCCTGGCGACAACTCAAGCCCACCTGGCCAATGCAGGGCACACCGATGCGCACGCGTCCTACGGACCTTATGATACCGTCAGGGTGCAATGGCCCCTGCCTGACCCAGTACCACTTGTCAGTATACTCATTCCCACACGTGATAAGGTGAACTTGCTCTCAGCATGCGTGTCCAGCCTCTTTTCGAAAACCGACTATCCGAACATGGAAGTTATTATCATCGATAACGGATCGTCGCAAAATGAGACTATGGCGTTTCTGAGCGCGGCCAGGGATGATCTGGGCGTGAAAATCATACGAGATGACAGGCCTTATAATTATTCCCAGCTCAACAACCTCGCCGCCGAGAAAGCGGTCGGAGACTACCTTTGCCTCCTCAACAACGACACGGAAATCATTCAACCTTCATGGCTGAGAGAAATGATACGCCAAGCTATTCGTCCTAATATCGGCGCGGTAGGAGCCAAATTGCTTTACGACGACATGTCCATTCAACATGCCGGAGTGGTAATCGGCCTCTGCGGATCGGCAGGCCATGTTCATCGTTATCTCCCCAACGACAATCCGGGATATTTCGCGCGTGCCCATGTTGCTCATTATGTCAGTGCCGTGACGGCTGCGTGCCTTGTGGTGAAAAAAGGAAAATTTCACGAGGTGGGGGGCCTCGACGAGGAAAATCTCGCTATCGCGTTCAACGACGTCGATTTTTGCCTGAAGCTGGAAAAGCGCGGATGGCGAAATCTGTATGAGCCGAACGCAGTCCTCTTCCATCATGAATCGAAATCACGCGGCCGCGATACCTCAAGGCAGAATATTGAACGGTACCTGCGCGAGCTCCACGTTCTACGCGAGCGCTGGGGAGCTATCGACTATCAGGACCCCCTCCATCACCCACATCTAGACAGATCGAGCGAAACTTACCTGCTCGGTTTATGAGAGGAGCCCATCATTGCTACCGATGAAGCAAAACCGGTCGTAAAAGCCGATGCAGGCGCAGGGTTGAACATATCCCCTATCGAGCCCCTACATGAGCCTTTCGCGCAAACAAGATAAACTGATCACCATAATGCATCAGATCCTGCGACCAGCAGGATAGAACACCAGCGTCTTCGAACCCGGTATCCTTTAGACGCCTCACCGTGTCCCATGAAAAATAGCGAAAGCAAAGCGCTCCATTTTCCATGTCAATCGGATTACCATGATATTCTGGATCCATCAGATGCTCTAATTCCCCATCCTCGTGCAGGATCGCTCGCACCTTATCCGCATCGATAGTGCAATCGAACGGCACAGTAAATACGAACACTCCGCCCGGCCGCAAACACCGAAAGACTTCCTCAAACGCAGTGTCCGGATGAGGGACGTGTTCCAAGACGTCCAAGCTTAAGATAAAATCCAAGCTAGCAGAAGGAAAAGATAGATTTTCTATATTTTCGTTCCGAACGCCATTTACGATGTCGCCTGGCTCTATTTCCGTCCCGAAAAATTCACTCCCGATGATAAGAGGCCATCGATCCTTCAATTTCTCATACAAGGGAGTGACCCGCTCCGTGATGTAGACCGATGCATCCCGGGGAACCGGAAAACGCTGCTCGACGACATCGATGACAGCGCGCACCCGATTGACAAACCCGCAATCGGTGCAACTGAGATGTTCGCGCCAATTTGGCAGCATACCGCCCTTGCCATCGGGAATGCTGTACATCATCGAGGTTACAAACCGACTTGGCCGATTACATACCGAACAATATCCCTCCGTTTCAAAAGTGTTGCCCTTGCCGGTCGACGCCTGCTCAACATCTCGTCGCCTCGCGATAGAACGCGCATTAAAGCGCCGATCTGCCACGAACTGATCATGCGAGTGATATTCAGTAATAGGCAGGTGAGGCCTTCGAACATCCTCATCATGCGCCCTACGGCGCAACGTTTCTGGGGTGTGCTCGTTGAAACCACCCACTCCGCTCCAGCTAAAAGCGTAGGGTATGACCGAGTAATAAGAGTGCCCATTCTCGAATATTGCTTCACGATATGTATCTAGAAGACCGACCAACTCAGGCGTATTACGCACGTTAAATTGACCAGCATGTCGCGTGAATACGCCCGCGTCTTCAATCCGGTTTCCACTAAAATGGATGAACCGAAGCGGCAAACCATTGGATAGCCATTGCCCGTCACGCATCGTCAGCTTGCGCTGAGCGAGGTTCCAGTATGCAACATTATAACCCGGGTGCCGGAGTATCTTAGTTTTCTCAATGAACGCAGCAAAATAATCGCCCCATTTTTGATCTACGAATAAGCCACGCGCAGAATCAATGCTGCAATATTCTTCCAGCCGCCGCCCCCACCAAGCTACGAGCCGGCGAGTCTGGGGAGTATCTCGCAGAGCGCAGAAACCGAAATTATAGATACCATAGGTGAGAAACTTTAGATCGCTCATCTCGGCATATTCGGCAGGCTCGCAGATGTGCGGCGTCAGAACGCAATCGTAGCCATCCCTAAAATTTTGCTCGAGTTCTTCCAATCGTGAAACTACGAAGATATCCGGATCCAGATAGACCACCGGCTCGCCGGGGTGCAGATTGAACAGATACTCGAAGGCGAAAGGCTTCAACGAAGTATTTAATTCAGTAATGTTATATTTCAATTTCATGTTATCGATGTTAGATATACCGAGATCTCTCATCTTTAATATGGGATATTGAAGAGCCGGGTAATCAAAACCATTTTCATCATCGCAGAGAACGAGATAAAACTTAACGTCGGGATAGATTTTGCGGAGCGAAGACCACAACGCCCCGGAATATCCGGCGAAATTACGCGAGCAGATCGTGAAGAAGATCATGACAACCTCAATACTAGAATTTCTGGCCGACAGATTCCAGAAGCTGCTTAACCAACACCGATCCTGCGGCGAGCGAATAGCGGCGGTTCATCAACGCCAACCCCTTTTCGGAAAGTGATCGCCACAGATCATCATCTTTACATACGCGCACCACTTCCTTCGCGAACTGCTCCGGTGTGTCAGCAACCAGCACACCGCCATCCAACCCCATTCCCTCTGCCGCAATCGAAGTCGCCACACACGGGAGGCCATGGGTCAAACTGGACACAACCTTGCCCTTCGCGCCGGCGCCAAATCTCAGTGGCGCCACCGTTAAACGCAATGAATCGAACGCGGATCGAAGGTCTTCAACTTGGCCAACGACAACCAGTCCGGGGTCTGTCCGTTTCTTTAAGTCGTCCGGCATATCCGCTCCCATCATATAGAAACGAGCGCCCGGCAGTTCGGCACGGATCAAAGGCCAGATTTCGGCGAGAAAATAGTTGATCGCATCGATATTCGGCAGATGCTTATAGCCGCCGATGAACCCGAGATCCGATCGCCCTGCCACATCGACTGATGTGCCCGGGATGTCGCGCAGCAACGGCACCTCGAATATATTGGCTCCTGGCAACTCCTCGCCGAGCAGCTTGGCTTCCTCGGCCGAGACTACAATCGTGGCATCCGATAACCGCGCGAGATAATGCTCGCGCTCGGTCGTCCGATATGCCCCCATGATCTTCACCCGATTGCCTTCGAGTGTGCCTTCGCGCAGCTCCCGAACGCCATGGAGATCGACCGTATTGAAAATGATCCGGGATTCCGGCGCGTGCGTACGCACGGCTTCGAAGAATATTCCTCCCGCATATATCCTGGACAAAAAGAACAATCCGAAATAACCACCCTTTAATCTTATGATCTCACCTATGTCCGGCCCATATTTGTCATCAACAATCACAACATCCATGGCCTCGAGATCTGCTCGCGCTTTGACGGCGACATCGTCGAGTTCACCGCGCCGAAAATTAGCTGTGGCCATGAAATATATCGAATATCCAAGATCTTTGAATAGTCTGATGAAATTTACGGCATCAACCGAACCCGAATCCCGTCCAGGGGTAGGATAAGTTCCGTCAACGATCATGATACGCATCGCACCATGGAGGATTGGAATCTCGGGATACTCTTTAGTGGTTCGCAGCGGTACGTCGGATGTCGATGCAAGCTGGGCAACGTGCGGAGCGCCCAACGAAATGAGGGGCGCAATCTGGCGTCCCTCAGTCCGGCCATAGAGAATGTAATGCCTCAGAGGATCCATTCCATTTATCGCGACATCGGGATAACGCGTGAGATAGGCGTCCGCATCGAACAACCCCTTGCGTTTGAGACTGTCGTGCAAGCGGGCGCGCTGCCATGGGCGCGGCAACAAGCCCCACCACCAGGGGGCGTCGATAAGCTGAATCTGGATTTTACGAGCCCAATCATCAGACATTTTATTCTCGTTGCCCCCTTCACCTTCAGCGCGCATCAGCCCGTTAAGCTCTCGAACCTTGCCATCGAGCGCGATGCTCAAGCGTTGGCAGTCACTCTCGAAATAAGCGGCACGCGCGGTCTCTTCCTCATACTGCGATCGCAGCAAGGCCAACCGCGCTTCGCCCAAGTGAACTTCATTCGATTGCGCCGCGATTTCCGCGGATTTCCGCTCCAAGTCAGCCTCCAGGCGCCGAACCGTCGCGGTCAGCTCATCGAAGTGGCACAACTTCACGGCAGCAGCCGCCAAATCAACCCTCGATCTGTCGAGATCTTGCGATAACGCGGCACGTTCGTCAGAAATCGACACCAGCGCCTGTGCCGTGCGGCCTAAGTCGGTTCTAGCCGATTGTAGATCCAGTTCCAAAGCGAGCGCCGCCTTACGAGCCGAATGCTCAAAATCCGACATTCTGCGCCGAAGATCATCGATCGATGTCTCCTGAGCGGCAATGCGCTGCCTTAAGGCATCACGCTCCGCGCTCCCGTCCTTCGCTACCAATACCTGCTGCTCATACCGAACGAGAAGCCCCTGCCTCTCGCCGTCGATCTTAGCGCTCTCTACAATCAATTGCGCAAACTCGTCGCGGACGCGCTCGCGCTCAAGCGTTAGTTTTGAAATTTCCACATTCGCCTGATCCAGCCGCCTCTGAAATTCGAGAGCGATAGGATGGGCTATATCGGACAATTTTTCGCATAAAAATGCATTTCTATCTTCAAACTTTACAGACTCTTCCTTGGCAGATATCACCTCAGCTTCCGCATCGATTGCTCTTTTAGACCAATACTCCAACTCGGCGACAATACCTTCGTATATTTCGTTCTGCTGGTGCCCGAGATCGGTGATAGCCGACGACAGGTCGGCGAGGCGGCCAACGCTGTCCCCTTTACCGAGACGATTTTGCCAGGCGAGTACCTTCAGAATAGCAGAAGCACGGATCAGCAACGGCGATCGCAACAGGCTTGGCATCAAATCGGGTAATTTGACGACCGGCGCAATCTGCTCTCTGAAAACCGCCCGCGCCTCCCGCAGATTCTCTACAAAGACACAAGGAATGGATAGTGAAGCCGACAAATCCTCCCACTTAAAAGGAAGATCAATCTTACCCGGATTCCAATAAGCGAACGGCCTTCCATAAGCTGCAGCGATCACGCAACCATGAAGTGAAGCCGATAGAACGAACTCAGACGATACAACCGCATCAATTAACCCAATAAGTGATCTCTCGCTATTATCAATATTCGGCCGCAATATCGCATCACAGCTCGAAATGCCGATCAACTCCCTATCGGATCTATCATCATGGAAATGAGGTATGCAGACAGTTTTCCCAGAAAGCGAGTCCACCTTGTTCGGCATGTGAAACGCAGGCAACAGGAAAGCCGGATCGCCAAAGGGCATCAACTCGCCACCGGTAAGCGCAGAGGCCGAGAGAGGCCCCCGAACAGACAAGACATGCGCGTTGCGCTTAACGATTTCGCTTGGCTTGCGATCTTCTCGAAGACCACATCCCCAGAATATAACGGGCTCGTTATCTTCTGAGACAAATATGTCGTCAATCACGCTTCCGATAATGTGAACAGCGCGGACGTTTGCCCGGTAGGGATAGAAAAGATACTTCGCCAAAAATTCAGAGATGAAATCTCCGAAGTTTTGAACTAACTCACCCTTTCGCCAGTGAGAAACAATGCTCTTTCCATTTTCGCTCATTGTATCCTCAATTCTCGGGCATCTCAGACATCGTGTCCTGTCCGAGCCTACAATGTCGTTTAGAGACGATCTCTGCGCGCTGTTTGCTTTGGTCCATGTGAACCGGATACGTTTGTGCTGAGCTCCCCGGGAAGGTTTCGCAGAGCAAGATCAAAATGGACCCGATCATCGCGCGCGTTTATAGCTTAGCCGATGCGATTCCCCAAGGTCTGGATGCATGGGAGCAACAGCGCTGCAACCACCGAAGCACGTCAATATGGTTGTTGCGCGCCTGTGAAATCCAAGGCATCTTAGTGCAGTTCCGAGCCAGTGCTATCGAAGCTCTACGGCCTACCGTTTTCGATTACTTGTCCCTTGAAAGTCGCGTCGCCAGTCCTGTCGTTCACTGAGAAGACGGCTTCACCCGCAACCTCGTAGTACAGCTTCCCTTTCGCATGAAATAAGCAGGCATCAGGCGCGTTGAAGCAGATTCGCTGTCCATCCGCCAAAACGAGAGCAGCTTCGGAGAACTTGGAATTAGATAGATCGATACCGGCTTTCCAGTGTCCATCGGCATATTCGATGTCCTTAGGAGCGTCCGCTACTTGACTGCTTCCTCGGGAAATTCGTGCGTGGCCATTCCTCATAATCGCATCGTGCGAAGTCAGGATACCAGTCCACCAGCGATGTCCGTATTGCGCACGTGCGATAGCTATGCCGAATGTGCCCGGATAGGTTGTTCTCGTGACAACGTCGTCCGCCGGTACGGGGTCCGGAACGACTTGCAGGCCGACGGTGTATCGCGCGCCTATACCCAGGTCGATCTGAGGTCCGAAATCTGCCCAACGGTTGCCGACGTTGATTTCGGTTCCGATGGCGGCTCCCGCCAAGTAGGACTGTCCCGCTGCCTCGCTTGATGGCGTATTGGCACCAAACCAGCCTCCAAAGCCCTGCCCTCCAGTCCAATTTGTTCCTGTCAGCCACGCCGTCTTGGCCACATCGAACTGCCCTGTTGGCACGTTGGCCGTCACGAAAGCGCTCGTTAGGTCGTAACCATAAACGCCGACACCTCCGATGCGGTGGGACCGAAGGGTTATACCAGCGCCCCCGACTGATCCCTGCACACCGTTTGTGGACAACGGGGACAAACGTATCGACATGTCGAGTGGATGATCTCCATCGACAACTCCGCCGATCGGGACGACACGCTGCGTCACGGGATAAGCGACAACCAATCCGTCATGCGGAATTGTGTGCTCAACCCGCGTCTGCGCATACAGAGTCGTGCCCGAAATTAAGAAAAAGATCAATAACACTTGACGACGCATTTTGCCCGAGCCTCCCAGATCGTCAGATCACAGGGCAGTGTAAATCTCCAGCGCTTGGTTCACATCGCTATAAACACTTCCCAGTCCATCATGAATAATCATCGCTCGGCCACAATAATCCCTGATTACGTCGGAGCTGTGCGAAGCTAGAACCAAAGCCCTGTCCGACCTCTTCTCGAAGAGTTCGTGGTGGCATTTCCTCTGAAAATTCTGATCTCCGACAAGTATTATCTCATCAATAAGATAGCAATCGAACTCTATGGCAAGAGAGAGAGCAAACGCCAATCTTGCTTTCATCCCCGAGGAATATGTTTTAACGGGCATTTTTAGCTGTAAGCCGAGTTCGGTGAAATCCTCAACAAAATCCCGCAAATCGTTATATTCTCGACCATAAATTCGGGCAATGAATCGAGCGTTATCGTAGCCAGTTAGGCTTCCCTGAAAACCTCCATTAAAACCTAGCGGCCATGAAACTGTCATTTTTCTCTTGACTGTTCCAGATGTCGGCATCTCGACGCCCGCGATCAACTTAATGAGCGTTGATTTGCCGGCGCCATTACGGCCAAGAATTCCGATCCGTTCTCCTGGGGCAATTTCAAGATCGATTCCTTGGAGCACTTTCTTGCGCCCTCGTCCCATCGGATAGGACTTGAACAGCTTATTACAGACGATCATTCGACGACCAATTGGCGACGTACATGTCGGCACAAGAGCAATCCAACCATGAGGCAGACCATCGTAGCCACAATCGGCACAGTCAGATTATAATATGGATCAACTTGATGCCCGAATACTCCGTATCGCATCGGCTCCATGGTGTCCACGAACGGGGACCAAAGCATGTATTCCCGAAGAGCTGGGGGCAACCATGAGGTCTGATTAAAGGTTCCAGCAAATGGGATCATCACATAAGTCACAACGGGCAGGAATTTTTCGATAATGTCGGACATTTCTGACAAGGGCGCGAGAACCAGACATCCGGAAAATGTAAATGCGCAGTATAAAAGCCACCCAATCAAAAACAATCCAAGATCGTATGGAACAGGAAAGAAGCCCGCATATATTAATATGGATGCAATGAAAAGATATGACATCATCGAGCCGATCATTTCGATCAGAAATCGGACTAGGATAAAATCTAACAGTCTTATTTGGCGGTGATACATTAGACTGCTGTTTGCCGTAAAGACGCCGGCCGATCGACTGACCGCGTGCCGAAATAATGTCAGCGGGACATAGCCCGTTATAACGAAGGCAATGATGCTTATGCCGTGCTCCTCAGGCCCCCGCAACAAGCGCCACATAACGGCGACAAGTGCCGGAAAAAGTAGCGGCTCAACCATCATCCACAAAAAGCCGATATTTTCACGACCAAATCTGGTTGAAAGTTCGCGGATTATCAAAGATTTGATGACCCGGACTTGGATATGCCACCCTTGAGCGAGGCTTGCCAAGATTATTCCTCCGGCGCGTGTTCGAGGATGCCGACTATCAACATCCACCCAATGACGTAGAGGCAAATCGACGCAACAAAAACTGTCGCGATCGCCCGGATGCGATGCGGTAGCAAAGCGAGGTCTGGCTTGTTCGGCTCAACAACCCGCTCTAAATAGAATTGTTGCCTGTCCGCCTCAGTGCGCGCCTGTTCCAGCGATAAGTTTGCAGCAGCCAGCGATTGCGAGGCGAACTCCTGCTCAAGCTGTAAATTTTCATAAGATGCAAGCTTGGAAGAGATGGCACCCTTCGTTCCCACCGCTTTACCGTTTTGGCGGTCAATCTGCTGCTGAATCGCCGCCACTCTCGATAGCATCGCCGGGATGGCGGGATTTTTAGGAGTCACGCTCTGCATGACATCCAACTGCGCCTCCAAGGTCGCCTTTTCAGCAACGAGCTTGTTTGATATGTCGAGAACGCCAGTGGCTTGCTTAAGCGGATCAAGCAGATCGTTTGCGTTACGATAGCCGGCCAGCGCCAAACGCGCTGCTCGAGTGCGAGTTTGTGCGGCTTCTACGCGACGCTCAGCTTCAGCAATGGCGTTGTCATGCGCTTTCACGTTGAGACGATTGATCAACGCCTCGCTCTGATCAAGGAGCAGGCTATTAATCCTCTTTGCGTCATCAGGCGAAAAGGCACGGACCTCAAGAACCGCCAAACCAGTCTGAGCATCAAGCCGGGTATCGATCTTGCCTGAATAATACTGGTAAAATCTCTCAAATTTATCCGAGTTCCAGACGGGCGAATATCGCGAAAACCAATCAAGTCCCGGATGACCATACATCGCTTCGACATTAAGGCCTTTTGCCAGGTCGTCGAGCGCATTACGTGAGCGGATGTAATCTAGTATTTCATTTGTCTGCTCTTGACCCGAAGACAATCCCGTCGTTTGGATTAGACTAGCGATATTCGTTAGTTGACTAGGGCGATCAGATTGACTCTTAACTACAAATCTCGATTCCGACACATACTGATTCGAAGCGATCAACCCGAAGTAGATGGCTGTCGTGACGGTCGGAAAAACGATGAATAGTATGATCCATCGATTTAGTCTAAGAGTTCCGAATTTCATGAAGATCGTCTCGTTTCGTCCGAGGAAACACTCAAAGTGCAAATGCCTCGCCTTCGTCTCATGCGTAGCTGAAGATGAGCACCAGTGCAGCGTGATACCACCGCTTTAAAATCTAGACAGCGGACAGGTCCTGATTGCGGTATTCTCACGACCTATCTCCAATGGAACACCGATGAATCAACTCAGTCCACCACTTCTCGTGCGTTAAATACCAACCAAGGGTCTCCGCAAAGCCATCGGCGAAATCTCTTGCCGGCACGTAGCCCAGCTCGGCGCGAACCTTGGTTTCATCAATAGCATAGCGGCGATCATGCCCTTTGCGATCCTCAACGTAAGCTTTGAGACCGGAGGTGGGCTCACCACAAGCGGCAGGCGCATCCGGGAAGCGCCGGGTGAGATTGTGGTCTACCGCAAAGGCTGCATCGACGCTGCGGCAGATCTCCTCGATCACCTCGATGTTAGGAAGCTCCTGCCCGCCGCCGATATTGTAGACCTCGCCTGGTCGTCCCTTGGTGATGCAAAGCTCGATGCCGCGGCAATGATCCTCGACGTGCAGCCAGTCGCGGACGTTCATGCCATCGCCATAGATCGGCAGCTTGCGGCCATGCAGTGCGTTCAACAGAAACAGTGGGATCAGCTTTTCGGGAAACTGGTACGGACCATAATTGTTCGAGCAGTTGCTCGTCGTCGTCTCCAGACCGTATGTGTGGTGATAGGCCCGCACCAGATGGTCGGACCCAGCCTTCGAGGCAGAGTAAGGCGAGTTGGGCGCATAGGGCGTCGTCTCGCTGAAGGCCGGATCGTTGGGGCCGAGCGAGCCGTAGACCTCGTCGGTCGAGACGTGGTGAAAACGATGCGGTTTGCCCGCCCCCTTGTCGAGCCAGATCCCTTTGGCCGCCTTGAGCAGACTGTGCGTGCCCACCACATTGGTGGTGACGAAAGCATCCGGACCGGTGATCGAGCGATCAACGTGGCTCTCGGCCGCAAAGTGCACGATCGTGTCGACGTCCCGGCTCTCGATCAGCTCCGCGACAAGATCGGTGTGGCAGATGTCGCCAACCACCAGTTCAACCCCGTCCAGCCCATCGAGATTGGCTTTGTTGCCCGCATAGGTCAGCGCATCGAGCACGACGATACCATCGTCCGGATGTGCCTTGCGCCAGTGATGCACGAAGTTCGCGCCGATGAAGCCGGCACCGCCGGTGACAATCAGATTAGCCATGAGCCTGGATTTCTCTCAGCATGATACGGAGGTTCGCACGCCAATGCGGGGTCGGCCCGCCCAGCGCCGCGAAGGTCGATGCCTTGTCGAGCACTGAATAATGCGGCCGCTTCGCCGGCGTCGGATAGTCGGCAGTCGCGATCGGCACAATCGGAACCGCCTGTTCGAGCAGACCGATCGTCAGCGCCTCTTCCTGGATCGCGACAGCAAAGTCGTACCAGCTCGCTGCGCCCGCATCGGTGTAGTGATGGATACCGGTCACGCCCTGCCCCGCCATCGTCCACAGCGCGGCGGCGAGGCCCGGTGCGTAGGTCGGCGTGCCGATCTGGTCGGCGACGACGCGCACCTGGGGATGCTGGCTCATCAGGCGCAGCATCGTGCGCACGAAATTACCCCCGGTCGGCGCGTAGACCCATGCCGTGCGGACGATCAGAGCCCCTTCCCCGGCTGCCACTTCACCCGCGAGTTTGGTGCGACCGTAGGCGCTCACCGGATTGGGCGCGGCTGACGGGGCATAAGGCACGCCGGAAAGGCCATCGAACACGAAATCGGTCGAGACATGGACGAGGGGAGCGCCCACATTGCGCGCCGCGTCCGCCAAGATGCCCACCGCGGTGGCGTTCACGGCGTGGGCGATGTCCTCTTCGCTCTCGGCCTTGTCCACCGCGGTATAGGCGGCCGCGTTGAGGATCAGCTCTGGCTTCACCGCATCAACGAGCGCCTCGACCGCCGCACGATCGGTGATGTCGAGCGTATCGACGTCGTGCGAGACGACCTCGATGTCTTGCGGCGCGGTCGCCGCCAACCCGCGGCCGAGCTGGCCCTTGCCTCCGACGATCAGCGCCTTCATGCGAAAGCCTCGATCGCGGACAGGCGCTGGCCGACGCGATCCTTGGCGGACAGCTCGGGCTCGATCCCCTCCAGAGGCCATTCGATGCCGACGTCCGGATCGTTCCACAGCAGCGAATGCTCGTTCGCAGGCTCGTAGGACGACGTGCATTTGTAGAGGAAGTCGGTGCCATCCTCGAGGCTCAGGAAGCCATGCGCAAAGCCCGGCGGCACCCAGAACATACGCTTGTTGGCCGCTGACAGCTCAACGCCGACCCACTTGCCGAAATGCGGCGAGGAGCGGCGGATGTCGACCGCCACATCCCATGCCCGGCCGGCGGCGACGCGCACCAGCTTGCCCTGAGGATTGGGGTTCTGGAAATGCAGGCCGCGCAGCACGCCACGCCGCGAACGGCTGTGATTATCCTGAACGAAGCTCAGGTCGAGACCCAGTTCAACGAAGCGGGCCTGGTTCCAGCTCTCCATGAAGAAGCCACGGTCGTCGCCGAACACCTGCGGCTCGATGATGACAGGGCCGGGGATGGCAGTCTCGATCAGCTTCACAGAGCACCCTTGCCTTCGAGGAGGCCCAGCAGATAATCGCCATAGCCACTCTTGCGCAGCGGTGTCGCGACCCGCTCCAGCGCCTCGTCATCGATGAACCCCTGTCGCCAGGCGATCTCCTCCGGGCAGCAGATCTTAAGCCCCTGCCGCTCCTCGGTGATCCGCACGTACAGGCCCGCATCCAGCAGGCTGCCGTGTGTGCCGGTATCGAGCCAGGCATAGCCACGCCCCATGATCTCGACCGACAGATTACCCTCGTCGAGATAGAGGCGGTTGAGATCGGTGATCTCCAGCTCTCCGCGTGGGGACGGCTTCAGATCGCGCGCGCGCGCCACCGCCGTTCCATCATAGAAATAGAGACCCGTGACCGCGTAATTGGACTTCGGCGCAGCCGGCTTCTCCTCGATCGTCTCGGCACGCCCGCTGGCATCGAACGAGACGACACCGTAGGCCGTTGGATCGTTGACGCGGTAGCCAAACACTGTCGCACCATCCGCCCGATTGTCCGCAGTCTGCAGCAGCTCGGGGAAGCCATGCCCGTAGAAGATGTTGTCGCCCAGCACCAACGCCGACGGCTCCTCGCCGACAAACCCCGCACCAATACGATAGGCCTCCGCAAGGCCATTAGGCTCAGGCTGCACCGCATAGTCGATCGAAAGGCCGAGCTCACCGCCATCGCCAAGAACCGTCTTGAACGCAGCCTGATCGTGCGGCGTCGTGATGACCATGATATCGCGGATGCCTGCCATCATCAGCGTCGACAACGGGTAGTAGATCATCGGTTTGTCATAAACCGGCATCAATTGCTTCGAGACCCCACGAGTGAGCGGATAGAGCCGCGTACCTGACCCCCCTGCCAGGATTATTCCTTTGCGCATACCAACACCGCTCCAGCCTCTGGGAGCCGTTAGAGGTGCAGCCACGATAGGGCAAGCGTTCTGGCAAAGCCTCGCTAAACCAGGCGGCAACCTAGCAAGCCGCTCCGGCTGTGTGACAGGCAAATCTCGGGCGATCTGTCATCGTCGAATCAGGCTGAATAACACGCGAGGCAGGAGCGCTCGCTTTCCGGCGCAGGGTAACTGATAATTGAAAAATCCTGACCCTAAAAATTCCGATCCAAAGGACCCTAGAAGTGTGCCACGCCTGAGGTAGCCCCCGAAATCGCCTGACAGGTCCTCGCTCTTAGAGCCCGTTTTGAATCTCATGCGTAACGAGCGAGGCGTCTGACGAGGACGAGTGCTGCGGCGGCGTAGAGGAAGGCGGTTGCGGAGCGGAGGGATCGTTCGAAGTCCTTGGTCAGCCGCCGGTTTCGGTTGATCCAGGCGAAGGTGCGCTCGATCACCCATCGTCTCGGATGGACCTCGAATCCGGTCTGGTCGGCGAATTTGCGGACGATTTCGATGGTGATGGAGGTGGCGTCAGCAACGCGTGCGCTGTTGTAGGCGCTGTCGGCGAAGGCGCGCTCGACAAAGGGATGGCGCCGCCGTGACTGCTGCAGGAGTGGCACCGCGCCGTCGCGATCCTGCACGTCGGCCGGGTGAACGAGCAGTTCGAGGGCGCGGCCATCGGTATCGACCATGGCATGCCGCCCTTCGACTTCGCTCAGGAGAGCCTTGCGCCCCATGACCTTCTTGCCGGCATCGTAGCCTTTCGGCCCGCCCGCCTCGGTGGTCTTCACGCTCTGGCTGTCGATCACGGCGGCCGATGGGCAAGGCGGGCGACCGAGGCGGGCACGATCGCGCTGGACCAGATTGTGGTTCAGGCTCTCGAACACGCCTGCGTCGCGCAGTTCGGAGAACCAGCCATACACGGTGCCCCACGGCGGAAAACTATCGGGCAGGAGACGCCAGAGACAGCCCGACCTCAGCACGTACAGGATCGCCTCGATGATCCGGCGCATAGACCACCGGCGCCGTCGTCCGCATGGTCGAGGTGACGGCAGATGCGGCTCGATCAGCCGCCACTCGGCATCGGTAAGATCGCTTCCATAGCGCAGGCCCGCGCGGCTATGCTGCGCGCGGGCGGTCGGGCTCCACATCGGTCACTCCAGAATAGGTGTCGCAACCCTCTGGAATCACACCGAAGCCCGATCGTCCAACTTCATTCCGCCACCGTTCCCAAACGGCCTCTTAAAAAATCAACTATGCAAATATAAATCCGTAATCATATAGTCAATAATTTTATTAATCGGAATTTAACTAAAATATAACTATAATTTTCCGAATATAATTCGCTATTTAACAATAAAATATGTCAATACTTAATTAATTATGATTTTTTAAGATGTCATATTTTTAGGCTTGGCACGCTTAAGGCATCAGCAGAAACCCAAGTTAGCAACTTGACATCTGTGGATGACAGCCTCATTTGCAGTGAGAACCTGCTAAATTCAGGGATCACCATTGATTACCTGAAGGAGCGACGGGATTGCCAAGGGGACCACTTCCTTCACCCATGCCGCTGGCAGCCAAAATTGCTGCGCGTACATAACGCCTGGCGGCTGAAACGGATTCTCGGAGCGGCAGCCGCCTTGCCAAACCAGCTGCGATCGCGCTAGCCAACGTACACCCTGTGCCGTGCGTATGGCGCGTTCTAATTCGGTCGTCGATCCAAGTCTCTGTCGATCCGTCGAAACATACGAGGCGATCGATCAGCCGCACACCTTCTCCATGCCCACCCTTCACCAACACGGCGGCCCCAGTTCGCTCTACCAAATCTTCCTGCCCTTTAGGTGCCAGCACGGCCAGCTCCGGGAGATTCGGCGTCACCATCGTAGCAAGCCGCATCAATCGCTCGAACGCCGCAATCGTTGCGCCATCGGCCAGCGTGGCGCCGCTCGTCGCGATCATCACCGGGTCAAAAACCAACGGAACCAGGGCATCCGCTCGGCCTAGACGATCCGCCACCGCCTCGGCGATCGCGGGCGATCCGATCATGCCGATCTTGATCGCGTCCACCCCGATGTCCGAGAGCACGGCGTCGATCTGGGCCACCACCAGCGCCGGCTCCAGCACCAGGACATCCGTCACGCCTAGTGTGTTCTGCGCGGTGATAGCGGTAATCGCGGTCATTGTATGGCAGCCGAAGGCGGTGATCGTCCTGATATCCGCTTGGATGCCCGCCCCGCCGCCGGAATCCGATCCGGCGATCGACAGCACGCGCGGCACGCTCATCCTTCGTGCTTGCGCTCGGTGGAGGCAGGATGCCGCTTCAGCGCATCGCCGATGCGGGTCGGGCGGTCCATCAGCTCACCGCCGCAATTGGGGCAGCGATCGTCAAGGGCATCGGCACATTCAGCACAGAAGGTGCACTCGAACGAGCAGATGAAGGCCCCCGCCTGGCTGGCCGGGAGATCTACGCCGCAACGCTCGCAATCGGGGCGCATCTCCAGCATCAGGCGGCGCGCCTCACCGCCTCGCAGACATCCTCCACCACCGCGGCGACCAGCGCCGGGTCCTCGCCCTCCGCCATCACGCGGATCAGTGGCTCGGTTCCCGACTTGCGGATGACGAGCCGACCCGAGCCGGACAGGCGCTTTTCGGCATCCGCGATCGCCGCCTTGACGCCATCGGTGTCTAGCGGCGCCCCGCTCTTGAAGCGGACATTCTGCAGCTTCTGCGGCAGCGGCTCGAAGCAGGCGAGCAGCTTCGACGCCGGCTGACCGCTCTCGACCAGCTCGGCCAGCACCTGCAGGGCCGCGACCAGCCCGTCGCCGGTGGTGGCATAATCGGACAGGATGAGATGGCCGGACTGCTCGCCGCCAACATTGAAGCCATCACGCCGCATTGCCTCCAGCACGTAGCGGTCGCCGACGGCGGTGCGATGGAGGCTCAGACCCGCGCGCTCCAGATAGCGTTCCAGCCCGAGGTTGGACATCACGGTGGCGACGATGCCGCCGCCCTTGAGCAATCCGCGGCGCTGCCACCCAGTGGCGATCAGCGCCATGATCTGGTCGCCATCGACGATCTTGCCCTTCTCGTCGACGATGATGAGGCGATCCGCGTCGCCATCGAGCGCGATGCCGATGTCGGCCCGCGTCTCCAGCACCTTCTGCTGAAGCGCTTGGGGCGCGGTCGAGCCGACGCCGTCATTGACGTTGGTGCCGTCCGGCTTCACCCCGATCGCGATCACGTCGGCGCCCAACTCCCACAGGGCCGAGGGGGCGACGTTGTAGGCTGCACCGTTCGCACAATCGACCACCACGCGCAGCTCGTCGAGGCGCAGATTCTCCGGGAAGGTCGCCTTCACGGCGTGGATGTAGCGGCCGCGCGCATCCTCGATCCGCTGAGCGCGGCCGATCGCCTCGGCCGCCGCCAGCCGTGGCGCCTTGTCCAGCGCCTTCTCGATCGCTGCCTCGTCCTCGTCGGACAGCTTGAAGCCGTCCGGGCCGAACAGCTTGATGCCGTTGTCCTGATAGGGATTGTGGCTGGCCGAGATCATCACGCCGATATCCGCGCGCATCGCCTTGGTCAGCATCGCCACCGCAGGCGTCGGGATCGGGCCGAACTGGATCACGTCCATACCCACCGAGGTGAAGCCCGCGACCAGCGCCGATTCCATCATATAGCCCGAAAGCCGCGTATCCTTGCCGATCACGACGCGATGGCGATGATCGCCGCGTAGGAAGTGGGCGCCGGCCGCCTGCCCCACCTTCATGGCGAGCTCCACCGTCATCGGCGCCTCGTTGGTGCGCCCGCGAATGCCGTCCGTGCCGAAATATTTACGCGCCATGATCGCTCCTTCGGGAGATGGCGAGGCTCATACACCCTTGACGGTGGACGATTCCACCCCGGCAACGATCATTGCGGAGCTTTCATGGCTGCGGTAGCGGCGACGCCATGATCCTGCCCATCGACGATGCCGCCATCTCCCGCGCCGCCGCGCTGATCCGTGCGGGCCAGCTCGTCGCCGTGCCGACCGAGACGGTCTACGGGCTGGCGGCGAACGCGACCTCGGGCGAGGCGGTGGCGGGCATCTATGCGGCGAAGGGGCGGCCGTCGTTCAATCCGCTGATCGTGCATGTCGGAAGCTTGGCGGAGGCGGAGACGCTGGCCGACCTGCCGCTGGTCGCGCACCGGCTCGCGACGGCGTTCTGGCCCGGCCCGCTGACCATGGTGCTGCCCTTGCGGACAGGCTCCCCCGTCTCCGCGCTGGTCACCGCCGGCCTGCCGACGCTTGCGCTGCGGATGCCCTCGCATCCCGCCATGCAGGCGCTGATCCGGGCCGCCGAGCGCCCCCTCGCCGCCCCCTCCGCCAATGCCAGCGGCAGAATCAGCGCGACGCGCGCCGAACATGTCGCGGCGTCGCTGGGAGAGAGGGTCCCGCTGATCCTCGATGGCGGGCCGACGCGCCACGGGCTGGAATCCACCATCGTCGCGGTGGACTCCGATCGGCTGCGTCTGCTGCGCCCGGGGCCGATCACCGCGAAGCAGCTCTCGGCTGCCGCCGCCATGCCCGTCGACACCGCCAGCGGCGGCACGATCGAGGCGCCGGGCCAGATGTCCAGCCATTATGCGCCGGGCAAGCCGGTCCGTCTCGGCGCCTTGGACCGGCACGCGGGCGAATGGCTGATCGGCTTCGGGCCGGTCGCGGGCGACGACAGCCTGTCGCCTTCGGGCAATCTGGTCGAAGCGGCGGCGCGGCTGTTCGACGCGCTGCACCGCGCCGACGCCGCCGATGCCATGGCGATCGCCATCGCGCCGGTGCCCGACGATGGCCTCGGCCTCGCGATCAACGACCGGCTGCGCCGCGCCGCGGCACCGCGATAGCATCGCGCGCCTTGCATTCCACCGGACCTTCTGTTCATCTGGTCAGGACAGGGGTGTCACACATTGAGACGGAATCGTGCGTGGCTGCGCGCGTTCGGGCCTGTACGCATGCTCGATGATTGCGCGGCATGGATGCTGATCGAGAGTGACGACGAGGCGGAGAAGGATCTCCGTCGCGCCCTGGAAGCACGCCCGCCCTGGGCACAGCGCATCGCCCTGAGGATCGTGCTGCGCAGCATCCGCAAGATGACGCGCTAGATCGGAGCCGAATTATCCGATCAAGGCCCGGCGCATCATCGTGCGATACCGGGTGGACACCATGCACGGCAATGCCGCCCCCACACCGGCCGCGATCGGCGCGAGCCATACGAGCGCGATGATATCGACGAACGCCAGCATCCCGAATTCCCCTGTCGAACGACTCGATGGACGGAAGCAACGCTGACCGGTTGGACTATCTGTATGACGCCGTCGTGGCACTTGGATGTCACGACCGCCGCTCGCGGAAATGAACGCCGGCCCGGCAGCCGGAGCGGGATCCCACCCCCGAGGCCCTGCTCGCGCCAAGAGTATCGTCTCGCAGTGGCACAGCGGTAGGGTGCCCAGCCAATCCACTCCGAGGATTCCACGAAAAAATCGATAAAGTGAGACCAGTTTCCAAACACTGCTTCTGGATTTGAGAATTCTCGATGAAAATATTCCTGATTTTCGCTGCGATCTTCTGGGGCTTTCCATTTCTCACGATCGCCATCGTGGGCCTTGCCTCCATCATATCTCCCACATATCGCAGGATGCTGGAGAAAGATCTTATCGGAGGCGACTGACACTCCGTATTTTACGCAGATTGTTCCATCATCCGCCTCATCCTGAAGGATGACCTCCGGATTGATCGTCCCCTCGCCATCGACCTGTGCTAGCATCGCCCCTGTCGCGAGGCAGCGGCACGTTTACGAAACGTTCGGTTTCGGACGGATATGGTCCTTCCGAACATTCGGGATGCAGGGCGATGAACCAGCCGAGCCTTGGGAAAGGCCGGATATCTTGCGACCTTAATGAGGCCGCGAAACCATCCGAAACCACTGCGTCCGCATGGTACGTGGAGGTTTTCGGAAAAGCGGGATGGCGGCCACTGCGGGGCCTCGTCGGCGGGATCGTCTATTTTTCGTCTTACGAGGATGCCGTGGCCGGCGCCGTCCGGGAATGGGAGCGCAGCGATCGCCCCACGCGCCCCGCCCCGGCCGACTGAATCCGCGCGCCGATCACGCGACTTGCAGATGACGCCGCGCCCCGCGCCGTGACAGGCAGCGGCCGGCCATGCGCACCAGCGGTCGTTCCACTCCATGATAGGTCGCGAGGCCGACGGCGGGGGCGACGACCAGGGCGACAAGCACGAACCCGATCTGGAACACGGCCGCATCGCTTCCCAGCCCCAGCCTGGCCACCACGACACGCAGCGCCGCCAGCACGAAGCCATGGGTCAGGTAGGTGCTGAACGATGCGTTGCCAAGCGCGTTGAGCAGGGGCCATGACGGCACCGCGTCGCTCGCTTCCGCCCGCAGCGCCGCGCTCAGGATCAGCAGCGCGGGAATGCCGAACAGCACGATCCGCGGCGTGGGTGTTCCCAGCACGATCTCGATGCCCAGCAGCGCCGCGAACCCGGCGACGACGAGGCCCAGCGCCACGCCCCCCGACAGCGGCCGCCGTTCGAAGTGCAGCGCGCCGAGGATCGCCCCGGCCAGGAATTCGAACAGCATGTCCTTGTGATAGAAGGACAAGGGCGACGCCGTACCGACCATTCCCGAGATCAGGTACAGCCCGAGCAGCATCAGCCCCAGCAACGGCAGGCGCAACGGCTTGGCGCTCCACAGCGTGAGGCCGAAGAACAGATAGAACAGCATCTCGAAATTGAGCGTCCAGCCGGGGATGAGGACCGGGACGAGCAGTTCCTGCGTGCCGGTCGCGGCCAGCGCCGGGTTTTCCCAGGGCACGAACAGCAGGGAGGCGATCGCGTGACGGAGATCGAACACCGTCGAGCGAAGCAGGCTGGGCGCGATGCACGCCACCGCGAGAGCCGCCAGGGTGATGGCCCAGTAGAGCGGAACCACCCGCACGATGCGCCGCCGCAGGAATTCGCCCGTCCCCACCGGCGCCTGCTCGATCGTGTACCACATCATGAATCCGCTGAGCGCGAAGAAGATGTCGACGCCGCCGGCCCCGATCAGCGGAAGAAAACCGTTCTCGCCGGCAAACAATCGGACCTGCAGCACCGCATGGAAATAGATCACCATGAAGGCTGCGATCGCCCGCAGATATTGCAGCGAGAGCAGGACGGTCTTCGGACCCTTCGCTGCCGCGTGGACGGGTTCCAGGATATGGCGGGTACCGGTCATCGTTTCTCTCCCGTCGGCAAATCATCCCGCGCCTGATCGGCGAAGTCGCGCATCCACCGGGTCGCGAAGCGATGCGTCCAATGCCAGTAGATCGCCGCGCCGGCGACGATGCCGGCGATCGACCAGAGCGGCCCGGCCAGCAGGATCAGGACGAGTACGGCGACGACGCTGCCGATCGACGACCACAGGCTGGCCATGGCGAGCGGCCGGAACGCCCCGGCTGCCTGCAGCAGCACGCTTTCCGGTATCTGCACGAGCCGCAGCGCCGCGACCGCCGACCACAGGCCGGCGGCGATGACGAGGAAGTGCGTGTCGTAGACCGGCGGAAACAGCAGGCGGGGATTCACCGCGAACACCAAAGTCGCCATCGCCACGGTGCCTAGCCAGATTGCGCCGAGGGCCAGGAGGAACGCGGTCAGTGAACGCCGGATATCGCGATGTCGCCGGCCGGCGATCAAGGTCGCCATCTGCGGGCGCTCGAAATCCGACAGGGCATTCTGGGCGACGTTCACCGGCCGCATCAGCAAGGCGCTCGCGGCGATCGGCGCGAAGGCTGCCGGCCCCTGCAACAGAGTGATCAGATAGACATGCGCATTGGCCGTCGCCTCGGTCGTGATCACGCCGAGCAGCGCCCAGCGGGCATGCCCGCGCCAGATCGACACATAGCGTCGCATCGCGCCCCATGAGACGGCCCTTAGCTGGCGGGACAATATGGCGGTGCCGAACGGCAGCAGGCCCGCCAGCGCTCCGATGAGAAGCGCGGCATAACAAGCGATCTCGGGATCGCCCTTCATGAGCAGCAGGATGCCGCCGAGGACCGCCATCACGGTGGCGCTGTAGAGAAGATCGGATAGCGCGGTGCGCGCCGGGTGGCCCTGCGCGTAGCAATAGGCCCGCCCGAACCAGCGCAACAGCGCCACCGCGCCATAGGCGCCGTAGCACAGGGCGGCGGCCGGCCGCATGTCCAGCGCCGTCGCGATACCCACGAACAGGGCGAGGGAGAGGCCGGCCCCGATCAGATTGGCCGACAGCAACGTGTCCTCGGCCACCTTGCGCTCGTCGTCGGTGCCATGGGCCAGCAGCACGGGGAGCGGCGCGCACAGCAGGGCGCTCCATATCCCCCAGCTGAGCTGCGAGGCGACGAGCAGGAAGGTGAAGGACCCGAAGGCCGCGGGCGGCAGCAGCCGCAACATCACGAGCGACAGCGCGAATTGCGTCGCGGCCGAGCTGACAGGCCCGATCGTCGCCATCCCGTAGCGCAGCGCCTTCTCGCGCAACCAGTGCGCGCGCGGCGCGTCCTCGCCGATCTCCCAGCGGGCGGTGTCCGACAGGACCGTCATCGGGCTCCCCCTTGCTGAACGATGATGGAGGGCGTGTGCCAGACCGGCGGGTGCTGATCGCGCGGTACCGTCCGGGCGACCCTTCGCGATTCGCGCCGCATGTCATCAACGCAGGCGATCGACAGCATCAGCATCATCTCGCCGAACTGGTCGCTGGAAAGGATAGAGGATTCCATGAAATTATGCCCCAGCGCGAACAGCAGGAGCGCGAGCTGGAGTCCTCCCCTCGCCCCCGTGACGGCGCGGCTGACGAGAATCTTGCCCAGCGGCAACACGAACAGGGCGACGACCGCCAGCACGAGACCCGGCAGGCCGGTTTGCATCCAGATATCCAGATAGCCATTATGCCCCTCGGCCACGGCCTTGGTGACCCACGGAACGTTGGAATAGCTGTAGATCGGCGATTCAGGGCCGACGTTCCACACCGAGGCGAAGCCGGCGCCGGTCCAGCTGTGGGCCGCGATATAGTCGGCCATGATCCGCCAGATCTGGATGCGGCCGGTGAACGCGTCGAGGCTGCTCCCGAGCCTTTGGAGATAGGCCGGCAGGTAGGCCGCCGCCGCATAGGCCAATACGGGCAGGCCAATCATCAAGGTGGGAACGAGCAGCAGGCGGAACCGCCGCTCGCAGAGCAGGAAGGCGGCGCCGCAAAGCGCGGCAACCCCGGCGAAGGCCATGGACGTCTTGGAATGACTGCCGGCCAGGAACGCCACAGCGGCGAGGATCAGCCCGATCCGGACCCAGAAGCGGAGCCGCCCGACACCGAACAACAAGAGCAGCACCGTGATAGCGCTGAGCAGACCGGCGCCGTTCTTCTCCGGCAGGATGCCGCGCCAGGCGCCGACGATCGAATCGTCCTTCAACACGCCCTGATTGTGGTGCACCGCGTCCGCGAACAGCGCGACGGCGGCGAGATTGGCGAACAGCAGGCCGATGCAGACATAGAGCACGACATCCATCGCCAGCCGGTGGCCGAGCTGGTCGACGGTGCGGAAGCAGAGCCAGATCACGATCACGGTCAGCAGCAACCGGCGCGTCGCCACGTCGGGCGCGACCGACCAGCCGGTGCTGAGCGCGCACCAGCCGAGCAGCAAGGCGAGCGCGATCGGCAGCCGGACGAGGGGCCACGGATCCGACAGAGGCCGCCCCACCATCAGCATGATCGCGACGCCCAGGAGGAAGAGCCCCTGCCGCAAGGCGCTGCCGCTGCCGTCGAAATAGCCAATGATCAGGGGATCGCCGGGCAGGATGTTGAGCCGCGTGGTGGTGATGAACACCATCCCGCCCAGCACGACCGCCGACGCGAGCATGGTGGCCGTGGAGAGGGGGATATCCCGCCAGCTCCGAAGATCGAACCCGGTCACGGCCGCGCGCCGATCGCGGTGCCGTACTCCGCGATCATGCCGGCCGCGATCCGGGACCAGGACAGCCGCTCGGCGGCAGTGCGCCGGGCGCCCTCGCGCAAGCGCGTCCTCAGGCCCTCGTCGGCCGCCACGGCGCGCAGCGCGCGGGCCAGCGCCCCGGCATCGCCGGGCGGCACCAGGAGGCCGTTCACGCCATCCTCGACGATATCGGCGATGCCGCCGATCCGGCTGGCGACGACGAAGCGGCCATTGCCGAACGCCCCGGCGAGCACGCCGCTCTGCGTGGCCCCGGTATAGGGCAGCACGACGCAATCGGCGGCGCGGATCATCGCGATGAGATCGGCCGCCGCGATGAACCTCTTGTCCACGCGCACCGCCGGATGCGACCGGAAGCGTTCCTCGAGCGCATCGAGCTCCGGCCCCCGCCCGGCCAGGTGGAGCGGCAGGTCATAGCCTTCAGCGGCGAGCTGATCGACCGCGTCGCACAGGACGCCCAGCCCCTTGTAGCGCTCCATCCGCCCGAACATCAGGGCGCGAAAATCCGGGTCCGGCGGGCAGGCTGGCCCCGCCAGGATGACGCCATGCTCGGTCAGCGCGACGCGCTCGTCCCGATGGGGGTGCGGCAGATAGTCCCGGAGATACTGGTCGCGGCAGGACGGGCCGTGCACGAAGATGCGGTGCACCTTGCGCCGGACGGCGCGGCGGACCGGCGCCAGCCGGCGCGCAATCGCGGAATCCCGCCCGCTATGCGGCACCGGATCGTGGATCGTGAGCGCGACGGTGAGGAACGGCCGGCAGAGCATCACAACAATGGCCGCCATCACCGCCTTCACCAGCCCGCTGGGTTCCTGCCAGTGGATCACCTGCGGCCGGAAACGGACGATGTCCGCGAGCAGCCGCAGGAGATCCGGGACCGACCGGAACCGATTGGCGCGAAGCGTGACCCGCGGCGCGCCCGGCAAGCTTCGTCCTTCGAATTCCGAGCACAGCACGCCGACATCCAGCACCAGCGTGACATCGCAGGTCTCGGCCAGGCCGCGCGCGAGCAGATAGGCATATTCCTCGAAATGCGGCGCGATCATCATCACGCGGCGCGGCGCGCCCGGCTTCGCCTCCGGGGGGGACACGCCGTGCGCGATCCTGTCGGTGTCGAACGGCATCAGAGCACGCGATAATAGCGGGCGCTGTTCTGGCTGTAGTACAGCCCACCGATCGCCTCGGATGCCGGATCGACCATGGTGTAGACCACGCCCTGCATGCTGACCCCGTCGGCCTGAAGCGACGACAGCGCGAGCGACGCCGCCTGCAGCTGCGTGCTTCCCCACCGCACGACGAAGACGTTGGTGTCCGCCATGGCGGCCAGCAGCCGCGCATCGGCCACGCCCAGCACCGGCGGCAGGTCCATCACCACGAAATCATAGAGCGCCCGCCCGTTTTCGAGCAGATTGTCGACCGTCGCGACGCTGAAGATGTCCCGCGAGATGAACAATGTCTTGGAAACCGGCAGAATATCCAGGCCCTTGATCCGGTCGGCGACGACGGTGGACTTGAGCGGCGTCTGCCCGCGCAGCGCCTCGATCAGTCCCTTGCCGGGGCCGACCTCGAAGCCGCCGGCGAACCGGCTGTTGCGCAGGTCGCAATCGACCAGCAGCACGCGCGCGCCGTTCACCGCCAGCATCCGCGCGAAGGCGAGCGCCGTCGTCGTCTTGCCCTCGCCGGGCAAGGCCGAGGTGAAGCCGATCACCCGGATGCCGCTCGTCTGGCGAACGCCGATCAGCGAGGCGCGCAGGTTGCGGATCGACTCGCTGTAGATGGTCGCGCCCGATGCGCCGATCAGGTCGGCCGGGGAGCCCCGGGCGGCACCGCCGAACATGCCGCGCCGCCCTTCCTCCGGCACCGATGCGAGCACCGGCAGGCCGAGCCGGCGCTCCACGTCGCCGATCGTCCGCAGCCCCCCCTGCAGCATCTCAAGCGCCAGGACCAGGGCCACGCCGCAACCGAGCGATGCCAGCACCGCCAGCCCGGCCAGAAGTGGCTTGCCGGGCGGGTTCGGCGTGGCGGGCGGCTGGGCGCGATCGACGATCTGCGCCTGCGCGATCGCGGCATGGGAGGCCTGCGTGCTTTCCAGCGACATGGCGGACATCTTGTCGAACTGCGCGCGCGCGCTCGCGGCATCGCGCTCCAGCCTCTCGGCATCGGCCGAGGCGCGGGTGTTGCGCGCCCGCGCCCCTTCGAGCCCCGACATCGCCGCGCGCAACGACGCCACCTGGGCATCATCGGCCCGCGCCTGCGCCTGCAGCGAACCGACCACCCGCTGCCCTTCGTCCTGGATTTGCTGGTCGACATTGTCGAGCTGCTGGTGCACCCGGATGCTCTCGGGATGCTTCGGGCCATAGCGCCCCTGCACCTCGCCCAGGTTGCGGACGATATCGGCACGCTGGTTGCGCAGGTCGCGGATGACGTTGGAGCCCTGCACCCCCGCCACCGCATCGACATTGCCGGTCTTCACCTGCCCCTGGGCCACCGCGGCATTGGACCGCGCACCTGCCGCATCCGCCTCGGCGGCGGCCAGCTGGCCGGAGAGCGTGCTGATCTGCTGATCGACCACGGTGCCGCCATTGCCGTCACCCGTCAGGCCCGTGCCGGCGCGATAGGCGGCGAGCTTGCTGTCGGCATCGTTGACCTGCCGGGCGAGCTCGGCCAGCCGCTCGCGGAAGAAATCCGCCTGCTGGCCGGAGGTCGTCACCTCGGTATGGGCGCGCATCGTGAGATAGGTGTCCGCGAACGTATTGGCGACGAGCGCAGACTTCGCCGCATCCTTCGATTTGAAGGCCAGCGCGATGATGTAGCTCAGCTGGTCGCGGTTGACGCTGACGTTCTTCATCACCTTTGTGACCACTTGGTCCCGCGAGACGGGCCGGCCCAGCAAGGATCGGGCATATTCGGGATCCCGATCGAGATGGAGCTTCTGCACTACCGCGAGCGCCACTGCGCGGGACGACATCAGGCCGGCCTCGGTCTCCATCGCCTCCGCGTTGATCGGCCCCTGCCCCTGATCCCGCGCCATCGGATTCAGGCTGGGATCGATGCGGATGCGCGAGACGGCGACGTAGCGGGACGGCAGGAAGTAGATGGCGATCAGCGCCGTCGCCAGGATGCCCAGCGAGACGAGCAGCAGCATCCTGCCCCGCCTGCGCAGCATGGCCTTCAGCGTGGCGACGACGTCGCCCAGTTTGGCCGGGCCTTGGCCCGGTGGGGAATGGTCGAGGAATTCCGCGCCGTGGCCGGACGATTGCTTCAACATGTCGACCTCATCGATGGAGTTCCAGCGTCATCATGATGGTGGATTGATCGATCCGCGATCGCGGGCGGGTGCCGCCCTGCGTCCGCTTTCCGTAGCCGGCGTCCAGCCGCAGTGAGGCGAGCCGGGAAACCAGATACTTCAGGGTGCCGCTTATCTGCACGATATCGTATTTGATCGGCGACCCGACATAGGCCTGGTTGCCGACACCGGCCTTGATGCTCGCGATGATATTTTCGCGAAGACTGCGATCGGCCCCGACCGAGACCATGGTCTCGAAATAGGGATTGTTGTCCGATGTGGCGGCATCTTCGAGCGAACGCCGGGCACCGACATCGAAATTCATGATGTCCGACAGGAAATATTGCAGCTTCACCTCGCCCGACACACCGCCGACCGACCCGTAAGACGACGCCCTGTAATCCTTGCGGGTGTAACCGATCTGAGCCGTGCCCCGGATGAAGTCGGGCAGATCCACGTTCAGGCCGCCGAGGACCTGCAGGGTGCCCGCATCGCGGTTGGGGCCGCCGTCGGCCAGCGCCCGGTCATAGTCCGTTCCGGTATAGGCGACCCGCGCCAGCAGGACCGCACCCGGCGACAGGGCATATTCCGCCTGCGCGGTGCCCGTCACCAGCGAGCGGTTCCGCTGGGCCTGGCTGAGCGTCTCGCCATCGGTGAAGCGGACGTCGCTGAACCGGAGCTTGGTCGCCTCGACGGAGGCGACGAACCGGGTACGCCCCACTTCGCGCTGCGCCCGCACCGTCGCGTCGTCGCGGCGATAGCTCGACAGGATCGCGAGCGACGCGTCGGACTGGCTGGTGAAGGGATCTTCCTGCAGCTTGGACGCCCGCCCCTCGACGACGAGGGTGCCGAAATCGCCGACATCGAGCCGGCCGATCGACCGCACGTCCCACGTGTCGCGATCGAGCAGCGGCTGGTTGGCATAGCGCGCGAACGTGCCCTGCGCCGACAGGTCGATCATGTGCCGGCCCCAGTCCGACCGGAGATCGAGTGACGGTGTGACGCGCCCGAACAGGTCGCTCTTCCGGCTCGCGGCGGTCAGATAGGCATTGTCCGTCCCAGCGACGGTCAGGGCGAGTGCCGGAAAGGCCAGGAAACTGCCGATCCTGAGGCCGAGCGGATCATAATCCGGCCGGGGACGCTCGATCACGGAGAGGTTGCGGCTCTGATTATAGTCGTCCGGCAAGGTAGGTTCGAGCAGATCCACGCTTTGGGCGCGCAGCGGCGCATCGGGGCAGGCAAGGAGCAGCAGCAGGCACGCCCGGACGGCCTGCCTCCATGCTCCCCGACGCTGCCCCTTCGATACGCGCATGCCGTCCCCGCAAAGTGATGCCTGATGACCGGCCGCGCCGGCGGCCCCTGTCGAAATCCGATTCCGCCCCGGCCCGTGACGGTCTGGTTCGCGGGCCTGCTAGAAGAGCCGCTCGCCCAGGCGAACCGTATCGCCAGGCCGAATCATCAGGCCCGGCTTCAGCCGGTAGGCCTTCTCGTCGTTCGCGCCGGGCTGCCGGATGTAGATGACCCGCTTCTCGGCCCGGGGCGTGAAGCCGCCCGCCGACGCGATCGCGTTCAGCACCGTGAGGCCGGACGAATAGGGATACTGGCCCGGCGTGCGGACCTCACCGAGGACGAAGACCGGGCGATAGGTCGCCATCTCGACGCTGACGCGCGGATTGACCAGATAGCCATCCGCCAGCCGGGCCTGGATGACCTTGCCGAGCGCCGCCGTGGTCGAGCCCAGCGCCCTGACCTCGCCAACCAGCGGCAAAGCGAGGTTGCCGCTGGGATTGACCGGATATTCGCCGGACAGCGTGTCTTCCCGATAGACGGTCAAGCGGACCCGATCGCCTATCCCGAGCGCATAATCCTCGTCCACCGACGCCGTCGCACCATAGCGATCCCCCTGGCCGACGACCTGGGGCTGGATCGATGCGCACGCCGTCAGCGCGAGAAGAAAGAGAAGTGAAACTTTGGGCACTTCGATCACCCTTCACCTTGAACACGTGTTGGCTATGTTCCTCGCAGGTGTATTTCAAGTTAATCCGATGTCCCGAATTGGGAACTTGGTTTATTACTCTTAACGTATTTGGATAATACGTAGAATACGTAATTTACGTAAAAATCTTCTTTTGCCATAAATCGCCAATAATCCAAACTAGACTTGATTATGTGTCAAAACGATCCAGCAATTCTCGCTTCTATATTTCCTATCATTCGATCGTGACCGATCTTGTGCCGGCAACTCTCCTTCGGGCCGCGGCTCACCGCGTTTCCCCGTGGAGACTTTCTCAAAGGCAGAGATCCGATGCCCCTCGTCGCGGTGACCCCCGATTCAAAGGACTTCCTGCGGGATCTGTCCCTGCATCTGAATCTTCCGCCGGCCGAACCGGCCAAGCTCCTCGAGACGGGGCCGAGCGGCCTCGCTTACTGGAACTGCTATGATTATGCCCGCCACCACGGCGGCAGGATCGTGTTCGGATGGCAGGTCCTCGCCTGGCCGGGCATCTATTTCGAGCTTCTCCACCACGCCGTGGTCGAGGATGCGGACGGCAATCTCCTCGATCCGACGACCTGCGTCGCCGCCCATAACGGTCAGATCGTCTTCATCGAGGATCGTGAGGCGACGCTGTCGCGCAAGAGCCCGCCACCGATCGCCAGCCGCATCCACGTCTATCCCGGCGAGGCCAGCGCGATCGGAGAGGCCCTGAAGGATGCGAAGGCCCGGCATTTCGAGATCAAGCGCCTGCTCGCGCGGATCATCGAGGAAGGCGGCCCGATGCCGACCCCGGTGCTGGCCGATTATCCCTGGCCGCGGAGCCCCGAGATCGTCGCCATGCTGGAGGAACTCAATCGCTCCAGCACGGCGATCGACGACGTCCATGCACGCTGCATGGCCTGGGATCTCAAGAAGGCTCCCAAGAACACGCCCGCTTTGTACGTCCCGACGATCGCGCACGCACGCAGCGCCGATCGCCGGCTCGCCCTGCACCATTGATCGAATCGGCAAGGGATCAGCCCATGGCCACTTCCCATCGCACCACCGATTTCCCCGAGGATCGCCGCCCCCCGGCGGGATTTTCGGCCATGCGCGGCAGGTCGCGCACCCAATCCTGGTTCGCCGATGGCGCGCGCCCGGCCCCCTATCGGGAGAATCGATCCGAGCCGATCGATACGATACCGAGCGACATCCCATCGGCCACGCGCAGGATCGGCGATGTCGATGTCTGCGTGGCGACGCTGGACACCGCTTTGCAGCGGATCGGCGATGCGGTCGAGGGCCGGAAGTCCGGGGTCTGGGGTTTCTGCAACGCCCATACCGTCAACATGGCGCGGGCGCTGCCGCATTTCCGCGCCGCCTTGCCCCAGATGACGCTCTTTAACGACGGCATCGGCGTCGACCTGGCGAGCCAAATCCTCTACGGAAGCCGCTTTCCCGAAAATCTCAACGGGACGGACCTCACCCCCGCGCTGCTGCGGCGGTTGCCGGCGGGCACGCCGGTCTTCCTGCTGGGCAGCGCGCCCGGAGTGGCGGATCGCGCGGCCGACCGGATCCAGGCGGACTATCCCAATATCGCGATCGCCGGCGTCCAGCACGGCTTCTTCGCGATGCGGGACGAAGAGGCGATCCTGACACGCATCGCCGCCTCCGGCGCGCGCCTCGTCCTCGTAGCGATGGGCCATCCGCGACAGGAACTGTGGTCCGCCGGGGCCTGCCACCAGCTCGACATGCCCCTGCTCTGCGTCGGCGCCTTCCTCGATTTCACGGCGGGCAAGGTGTCGCGAGCGCCATCCTTTATCCAGAAACTGCGCCTGGAATGGATGTACCGTCTGGCGCTGGAACCACGTCGGCTGGCGAAACGGTATCTGCTCGGCAACATCCAGTTCGTCGCCGCCGTGCTGCTGCAGCGCCTGCGTCACGGCCGGGTCCGGCCATGACCGATCAACGATCCGCCGAGAAAGGCGATGCCATGCGACTTCTGATCCTGGGCGGCTCGCCGGCGCATATCGGCGGCGTGGAAACCTTCTGCGACCGCGCGGGCGCGGCGCTGAGGCGGCACGATCCGCACGTCGACATCACTCGCATCGCGACCGGGACGGCCTATCTGAGCCTCCGCACGCTTCCCCTGGTGCTCCGGGGCCTGAGCGATCTCGCCCGCCATCGCCTCGGGGGGCGCGGAACCGTCTGGCTCCAATATGTGAACCTGCCCGATCTCGGCTATCTGCTCGCCGCGCGCATGCTCGGCTTCAAGGTGATCGTCACGCCCCATCTGGGGAAGGATTGGCGATCGGAGCGCGTCCCCGCCCTGCGCGGGCTGAGCCGCACGCTGCTGCGCCTCGCCGATCGGATCGCGCTGCTGGCCCGGACGCAGCAGGAGGAAATCGCCCTGCCCACGCGCGTTCCGCGCTCGATGATCCGGACGTTCCTGCCGGCCGAGGTGCTGGAGCCCAAGCCGGCCTCCGAACGTCACGCCGGGCCGTTGCGGCTCGTCCATGCCAGCCGCCTTTCCGAAGCGAAGGGCAGTTTCCTGGTGATCGACGTCTGCGCGAAGCTACGCGATGCCGGTATCCCCTTCTCCGCCCGGATCATCGGCAGCGCGGATGCGGATACGCAGGCGCGGCTGGAAGCGATGATCGCCGATCGCCAGCTCGCCCGCGAGGTGGAACTGGTCGGCTGGACTCCGCCCTCCGCCCTGATCGGCCATCTGCGCGAGGCCGACGTGCTGATCCACCTGTCCCGCGTCGATTCCTATCCGCTCATCGTGCTCGAGGCCCTGGCCAGCGGCATGGTGCCCGTCGCGATGGATCTGGCCGGCGCGCGCGACATGATCGAAACCTATGACGGCGCCATCGTCGGTACGCAAAGCCCGGTGGACGAGGCCGCTGCCTATCTTCAGCGCACCGCCCCCGCCGATCTCCGCCGGCGCGGCGCGCGTGAAGCCGATCGCGTGCGGGCCGATTTCGCATGGGACGAAGCGGCGGCCCAGCTTGCCACCGTCCTGCGCGCGGCATGATTCCACAACGCCGGCGCCGCATGCTCCTTCGCCTCGCGGGCGGCGCGACACTCGCGGCATTGGCCGCCGCGTCGCCACCGCCCGCCGGTGCGCCCGCCATGGTGCTGCAGGATCGCCAGCCTTTCTATCGCGGCAGCTATCAAGCGTTCGCGAGCCCCTGGTCGACCTACTTCGAGAACAACCTCGTCCACGGCGTCGATTATCGGGATACCATCGTCGTCCGTCCGGATCGCTTTCCCGACGGGACGCTGTTCGATTCCATCTGGCCGCAACGCGCGCCCGCCAAATCCGGCGTGTGGGGCTACAACGCTTTGTCCTTCGGCAATTATGACGGCGGCCGCCCGCCCCGCCCCGTCACGCCGCGGCGCGTCATGGACATCCGGCGCCTCGATGAGAGCTTCGCGTTCCGCTATGCGGGCAGCCCCCATTTCAACCTGCTCACCGAATTCTACCTGACGTCGAAGGCGGGGGACGAGACGGCGAAGCTCTTCGAGATCGGCTTCTTCCTGCACACGCCGCAGACCACCGCCGCCTTCGCTCGCGCGGGCGCGCTAATCGGCGGTTATCGCGATCGGCAGGGTCGCGCTTGGACCGTTCACCGGCAGGGCACGTACTTCATGATCATCCCCGCCGGCGGCGAGGACGTGCCGGCCGGCACGATCGAGATCGCTCCCCTGCTTTCCTGGCTGATGCAGAAGCGGATCCTGACCGGCGCCGAATGGTTCAACGGCCTGGCGTTCGGCATCGAGCCGGGGCCTGGTGGCGGGCATACGCGCCTGGTCGTCGACCGGTGGCGCGTGATCTACCCCTAAAGCCGGGCGTTCAGGCGGCCGGCACCGCCACCATGGCGGGCTCCGCCGGACGCGCCACGGAACGGCGGCGCGCATCGATCCGCTTCACCAGCACCAGCATCGGGCGCTCCACCGCGAAATGGGCCGCCATTCCCACCAGCATCGCCGTCCCCAGGATCAGGCCGAATGCCACCTGCGGTGCCAGCAGGCCGGGGGCATGATGATGCAGCAGCCCGCACAGCGCCGAGATCACGGCCGAATGGACGAGGTAGGTCGCGAAGGACGCCTCGCCCAGCAGCACCAGGATGGCCGGCGGTCGGAAACGGTGGCGGCGCTCGGCCAGCGCCGCGCCGAGCAGCAGCATCGCGAATGGAATGCCGATCATCATGAGCCAGAACGGTGCCGCCTGTTGCGTTTCGATGCTGGAATAGCCTTCGTGCAGAAGGCCCAGCGCGACGAGCAGGCCCAAACCGGCGGCGAGCAGCGGCACGCCCCAGCGATTGTCGAGCCGCTTGAACAGCCAGAAGGCCGCCGCGCCGTAGAAGAAGTTGATGTTCCACATGCTCGTCCAGCCCATAGACAGGCTGCCGAAGCCAAACGAGGCGATCATGATGGCGGCGAGCCACAGGCCGAAGGCCACCTGGCCGACACGCCGGCTGACGACCAGCAGCGCGAACATCCCGTAGAAGGACACTTCGAACACCAGCGTCCAGGCGACCTTGAGCGGCAGCGTCGGTTCGCTGATCCAATGGACCAGGGTGAAGGCCGAGGCGAGATCCCCGAAGGTCAGCCGGAAGGAACGATTGCCGAACCCGAGAAGCGCGGCGGCGACGAACGCGCCCAGGAATATCCAGTAGACCGGATAGACACGGCAGGCCCGCCGCCACGCATAGGTCGGCAAGCGCTCGGGCCGGCCGACATCCTTGCCATGGGCGAAGAAGATGATGAACCCGCTCAGCACGAAGAACAGGTTCACACCCATCCAGCAGCGGCTGGTCGCCCAGGCGAATGCCTGCACCGCGCCATATTCCGGCTTGGCCATGATGATCGAGACGTGGATCGCCGCGATGCTGAGTGCGGTGAGGCCCCGAATAACCTGCAACGAGAGCAAGGTCTTATTTTGATCCGAAATGGACATATCTTGGTTCGCCAGAACATCTAGGGAGACAATGCTCCTTACCAATTTTTGTATGAAGAGATGGTGGAAGTATGATCCACTTCATGACTTCCGTTCCACTTTGAGACTCCTGGCGAGAAGCGGATGTGTCGGAGCGCCCCGCCTTTGCTAGCGTGGGCGCATGAGCAAGCTCCGCAAGATCGTTCACCTTCAGGCGCTGCGCGCGCTGTCGGCCTCCGTGGTCGTTGCGACCCATGCGCTGGAATATCCCATCCGCAGGCACATCCTCGGGCCGGAAACGTACCGCCTGGCCTGGGCGATCGGCTGGACCGGCGTGGCGAGCTTCTTCATGATCAGCGGCCTGATCATGATCCGCAGCGCCGAGGATGGCTTCGGCTCCGCTGCCAGCGCGCGCAAATTCGCGGTGAACCGCTTGATGCGAGTGGTCCCGCTCTACTGGCTGGCGGTTCTGCCGTTCGCAGCGGCGACGATGCTGCGGCATGAGGCGGTGACTTGGGACATGATCGCCAAGACGCTGCTGTTCATTCCCTATCTGGCGCCGGTCGAGCACGCGATGCGACCGATCGTCGGCCAGGGCTGGACGTTGAACTACGAGATGATGTTCTACGCCCTGTTCACCGTCTGCCTGCTATTCCCGCGCCGGATCGGCCTGGCGATCCTGCTGTCGGCCTTTCCTGTGGCGGTGCTGGCGCGCCTGTCCGTCTGGCCACTGATTCCCTATCGCGATCCGACCTCGGCGCTGCAATTCTGGACCGATCCCGTCACCTTGTTCTTCGTGGTCGGCATGCTGATCGGCCTCGCCGAAGCGCGCGCAGGGGCCTGGCACCGGGTGCGCCATCCCATGGCCTGGACGATGCTCGTCTTCGCGATCACGGTTGCAGCCTTCGTACTCGGCGGTGGGACCTTCCCAATGCCGATCGCATGGCAGGCCTGCTACGCGCTTGCAGGCGCCATCTCGGTGATCCTCTGCACGAGCGCGAGCGATCATGGCTTCGCCAAGTTGGGCCGCGTCGCCGAGTCGGCGGGGGACGCATCCTACAGCACGTATCTGGTCCATCCCCTGCTGCTGATGGTGATGGCCGCCGGCTGGGATCGCCTGCCCGTGCATCTGCAGAGCCCGCCGGCCTTCGTGCTGCTCGCGTTGCTGGTCTGCAACGCGGTCGGCTATGGGTGCTACAGGACGATCGAACGGCCTCTATCGCGATGGCTGAAGCAGCGCTTCGCTGTTCGGCCGAATACGGAGCGGCCGTTACCGTTCGCGCCGTCCCAAGCACTGGAAACGCGCTGATAAGGCTCGATCATAAACCTTTTGTCTGGTTTGCACGATCACACACCACGGTCGATGCACGGTAGTGGCATCGCTGCCGGCCATGCCTTCCAGGCGGCGATAGCATCGACCAAGATATCGATCGCGCGACAGTCGCTCCCGTTGTTCCGGCTTTCTTCTCGTTTCAGCGAAGGAAGTGCTTACCCCTGCTCCGCCAGCAGCGCCGCGCGACTAGCTGGCGCTGCCTCGAGTATGGCGCGCACTAATGGCAGCCACCGCTGAAACTCTGCCAGATTGGAGCCGGTCGGCTCGCCACGCGTCGCAATCCATCCCTCGACGAGCTGGCGCACGACATCCTCATGGCGTCCATCAGTCAGCCGCGCAACGATTGGATCAGCAAAATCGGCCGGAAGCCGATGGCGCGTCAGCGTTTCGGCAGCGAAGCTGCGCGCACGCTCATCTGGCCCATCGACCCATGCCAAAAGTCTCGCCAAGTGGTGCGGGTCGCCTGTCAGCACAAATAACGTCTCGAGGCGTACGATGTCGAACACCGGACCGAACTCGGCGGCGCTATCCTCAGCAGCGGATAGTGCAGCGACTGTTTGCTCGTCCCCCACGTAGCGCAATCCGTCGATGTCGATCGTATCGCCGGTAAGGCCGCGCTCTGTCAGCATCGCACGAGCCTGCGCCCGTTCCTCTACGGACATGTCGGCAAAGTCGGCTGCGGAGTAGCCGTCCATCTTTTCAGGCGGCGTCGAATGATAGCGACGAAGAAACGTTGCGAAACTCATGGTCACGGCACCTGGTTGGGGAGGACGACCTGCTCGTCGAAGCTGGTGATACGGCCCGACGCAAGCCCGTCTTTCACCTGGGGCAATTCGTAATTCTTGAAAACATAGCCTCCACCGACCTTGTCGGGAGACTGAAGAGCGGTGACGTCGCCCGAAAGCCCCTGTGCATATTTGGAGGACACACCGCCCCACAATTGCTCGCCGCCGTCATTCCAGGGCAGCTTCGTGTTGAGGTCTCCCCAATCGTCGATCACACGGCCGCCAGCGGTCGATTCAAGCACGTCGCCACCCTGGCCATTGGCATAAACCTTTGCCGCCGCCTTGTTGCCGGACCACAAGTAGCCCTTGTTCGGCTGGGTGGACACATCCAGGCGGTCGATGATCGCCTGTGGATTTTTGGCATCTACGTGCGGCTGAAGGATCGCGCGCGCTTCGTCGATCTTGCCGGCATTAGACAGGTCCGTGATCGCGTTGCGATCAGAGACGACCTTGCCTGCTTCCGTCATGCTGGCAAGCTTCGGTCCCGACACGACCAGCGCCATACCGGCGACGCCCTGAAGCAGATCGCGATAACCGGGGCCAATCGCATCGCCCAGCCGACCCAGCCCGTCGAAGGCCGCATAGCCGATCGCGCCAATGCCCGCGAAGGCGCCGAACGCAGCAACGCCAGCTATCGCCGCGAACACACCTCCGCCAACCAACGCTGCGATGCCAAGCACCTCGAGCCCCGTCTTGAACCAAGCTTCGAGGTCGAACACAAAGCCCACGCGCACCGTATCGCCGCCGATCACAACATTGGGCGATCCGGTCTTGATGTGTGCGCCACACATCAGTTTGGACTTCAGGCGGGCGGCAGGCTGCTTGTTGATGTGAACGCTGGAGGAGCCTTCCATCACCGGGATCGGTAGCGGAAGCGGCGGATGGTTCATCGGCAGGCCGCTGCACCCGCCAGCCTGACCGATGAGGACAGGGATCGCTTTGCGTGCATTGATGTTGACATTCAAGGACCCGATGGCGAGCGCACCGGACGTCGGTTCTGGCAGATTGAAGATCGTGGTCAGGCCGGACAAGATCTGCCCGCCGGCCAGACCACCACCAGCAATAGCGCCAGCAATGGCCACGGCCGCGAGCCCACCCGTCAACGCCGTCGCGGACACAATCGCCGCGCCGGCAATCGCACCAACCACTGCGCCTGCGACCATCGCTGCAAGGCCGAAGCCATGCGCGATCTCGTCGCCGAACCGGGCGGCAGCCTCTGCCGTCACAACGGCGCCATCATCGGGCCTTTGGGAAAACCGGAACCGCTTCGGGGCGGTCGAACGTCACACTGCTCATCAAACGCTGCCAGGCAGGCTCGACGAAACCGATGTCTCGAGGGGTGCTGGTGAGCGTACAGATCGTGGCGAAGAAAATGCAGTCGAAATAGATTTGCCGGAGCTGGAGCGGCGCACCGTCCTTCTTCCACGTAAATTCCGCCCAATGCGCAGCACGACCACCCACCGTCATCGGTTCGGACTTGATCAGTGCGAAATCCGGCAGCGCATGACTGCAAGCCTGGATCTGCTCTGCGACGTAGGCCGCGAAATCCTTGACTCCCTTTCCATCATCGCGGGTCACTACGAAGCTCGCGTCCGAACCGCCCGACGCCGCCGGGATTCGGAACGCTGTGATCGACTGATCCTGCCAGTTTTCCGGCTGATCGAACGTCAGGACGTTTGTACGATACGCTACCATAGGCTTCTACTGTCTGTTCAGATGCAAATTGGCAATATCTTCTGGTCGTGACTCTTTCGTGAGGGCGCGCCGATGAGACCAGGCGTCAGTCCCGACGCGAGACCGGCTCGCCCTCCCCGCTGTAACGGAACAACCAGATCAGCCCCGAAATTTGGCAAAGCGCGGCGGCGACCAAAAAGGCCGTAGGAATGCCAAGCGACCGTCCATGCGTTGCCGCTATCAGCATGCCAGCGGTAAGCGTGCCCACCAGTGACACCACAATGTTGATGCGCAAAAAAGCGCGCAACAGGTGACGCCACGCCGGAGATGCGCCGTCTGAGAAGATCAGCGCCGCCGAGAAGCTCAACGGCCATATGTAGACAAAGCCGACCGCCCCTGGACCGTCGATTGCGTCGGCAGGATTAGAGCCGGCGCGTGTGTACAGCACCCCGCTGAGGGCGACCACCATCGCGAAAATCCCTGCCGCACCGAAAATCAGGGAAATGGCGTATCCCTGTGAGGGTTTCCGCTTCACTTAACGCCCGCCTCCTTGTGGACCGTCGCGGAGTGGATTTGGAGCCGCTTGGTGACCTCGTGCAGCATCGACTCCTCACTTTCAATCTCTTCGCGCGTCAGCAGCCCGACAGAGGCAGTGCCCGCAGCGCGAGGCAACAGCTCGAGTTTACGTGAAGCGGCGAGCTGCTCTGCTCGGAGCTGGGCGCGAAGTTGGGCGCGCTCGGCGATCTGCTCGTAGCGCTGGGCCCGGTTGGGATTGGCTGTCCGCTGCCCAAGCTTTTCGGCTGCCTCGGCGGTGCGAGCGTCGACCTCCATCAACTCTCGCACTTCGCGATATTCAGAAACCGCTTTGAAACCACCATAAGCCAAATCCGGCAGTGTCATCACCGTCGCGATGATCCGCAGCGTCTCGGTCTTCTTCTTGATCTCCTCGGCCGCTTCATCATCACCCCACATCTCGACGCCGTAAGCGGCCCCGTCAGCAACGAGCAGCGCCGCGCCGCCTGCTGCTGCTGCGAGGCCAATACCCATCGCGACGGTACCCGCAGCCAATATCTCCGGCAAAAGCACGATCGTCGCCGCTACGCAGATGATGTCCAGCGCCACGCCAAGGCCGTCATCCTGATGCTTGGTGAAAATGTTGGTCACCAGCTTCGCCATCGCCTGGCTGGCCGCGAGATCAGCCTGCGATTGCGCGATCGCGGCTTTGCCCTCCTGCTCCAGCATCCAGCGCAGACCTGCTTTGAACTTCTCCCAGCCCGTCATCGGCTTAGGTTTTGGCTTGGGACGCGCGAGCGGCATCCAATGGAAGATCATCACTTCCCCCAAGCCCTGCCCATCACGCTTCGGTGCACGCAGTGGATAAAGCCCACGATCTGTCGCCCAGACGACGCCCATCGACGCGCCGCAGGTCCGATCAACATATCGGGAGAGGAAGATGCTGGCATGTGTGGGATCGCGATAAGGACCCCAAGTGGGGTCGAGAACATTACCCATGAGACTCACCCATCGCTGCGATCACACGACACCTGCCAGGATAAACGTCCCCGTCGAGGCCGCAAGCCGCTCCGACAATAGACCGTCATCGCTCTAGTCCGGCCGGCGCTTGAGGGTTGAGTCCCTGAGCCTTCAGATGCTCCCAAACCTTTACCTTGAAAGGATAAATCGGACTGTCCGGCAAGGTCGCCCCGGGAATCTTGAAAGTCTCGATTAGCCCTGCCGCCGCCTTCGGGGTATCGGTCCGGGCGCCCAGTTCGATCAGCCGCCACACGACGTCCCAATCCGCGCCCCAGGCGGCATTCACGACCATCGGCTGCCCGTCGACCTCCGCGTCAATGTCGGCGCCACGCGCGTGAAGATAGGTGATCGCATCGAGGTCGCGATCGTTGATAAACCGGACGATCACAGGGTCACCGTCAGGACGTGCCGAATTTGGGTCGCCTCCGCCGTCGAGCACCAAGGCGAGCAGGGCCGGGTCTCGGCGATAGGCATTGATGGCGAGCGAGACTGCGCAGTCCCCCTCCTCGTCGCGCAGATTTGGATCTGCATGATGCGCGATCAGCGCGGCAGCCGCTTTCTTGCGCCCAGTCCCGACCGCGAATTCGAGCGGCGTCACCCCGTGCGCGCCACGCGCGTTGGCGGAAGCCCCGGCAGCTATGGCGGTGGTCACCGCAGCCGGGTTGTCTGCCTCGATCGCCCGCTCAAGCGGGACGTCGCGTCCGGTGAATTGCATGTCCACACTCCTAGCTGACCGGGGCGAGCATCCGGCCAGAATTGCCAGCGCCAGCAGGCAGGCATGCCGCCCCGCCTCCACGACGCGTCTCAGCCGCACGTTTTTTGAAAATCCTGCATTGCTGCCTTATCGGCCGCGATTTGCTTTTCCATCGGGCCAGGATGGGTGGCGTCTGGGCCGACAATGTTGCTGATTTGATGCTGCGCCAGCTTGCCAAGGCTAGGACCTGCGTCGTTTGCCCCCGTCAGGCTACCGATCGTGGACATGGAGTTGGGGATTGTATCGAAGGTTTTGGCGCGCACTGGCGGGAAGAGGGGATCGCCCCCCGGGTGCGCCGCCTTGTTGGCGATCATCTGGTCGACACTGGTGAGAAAATCCTGGCGATCGGCGAGATAGCCGGGATCGCTGGCATTGGTGTTGCCGGGGCTCTCATACTGAATTTGCATCGGCTTTTTCCAGGCACTGAGGTTGGTCCAACCCGACGGGCCCGCGAGCTGATCGCGCAGGAATTGCGCATTCGCCAGCTGACCGGCTTGGTTCGTCGTGTTGTTCATAAAGGTGAGGAAATCCCCTTGCGCGCTGAATGCGCTGGTTCGCGTGGCGAGGGAATTGAAGTTTGCTGCTCCGGTGCGCGCCAGCGAGGCATTGTTAAGGCCTGCGCTGTTGAAGACATAGACATTCGCCCCCGGCGAGACGAGCCCCGCCTCCTGCGCGAGGCCGCCGCCCTTTGAGTAGCCGGCAACGTCAAAATCGACCCTGTTGGCATTGAGCTTGCTCGCAAGCGTTCGCACCGACTTGTACTGATCGCTGTCCATGCCCGCGCCATTATCGATATTGGTTTTCCAGTCGACCAACGAATGGGGCTGGGTATCCCTTGAAACCAGGATGATCTTGCCGTCACTTTCGGACTGATAGAGCGCTGAACGATAGCCGGTCGTATCGTTGCGCAGGTCCTTGTCGGTGATCGCCTTTGGGCTTTTGGGATCGATACCGAGCGCTTTGTTGAGATTGGCGGCATTGAGCGGCAAGCGCTTGAGGCAGGGTTGCTGCACGGGCGCGTCCGCCTTGTCGCCCAGCGCATTGAGATCCTGCGCCGCGCGTGCGCCCGGCAAGGCTTTGTTGTAGCGATCAAAACGATCCGCGACCGGCCCCATCGCCTTGGCCTTTTGCTGACACGGTGTCGGCTGGCCCCTTACCGGCTGGGCGAGGAGCGCTTTCGCGCGCTGGTGCGTAGCGGACGACAGCGATTCGTTCGTGGCTTTCGCCGCCTTGCACTGAGCGGGGCAAGGATTGACCGCTGAGGGCGGGTTGGATCGACTGAAAAACACCTGTGCTATTCTGAGAAGTCCGAGAAGCGGAGCATACCCCACTCCTCCATCTGCATCTTCATCGTGATCTCGCCCCCCTCGCCCGGCTCAGGCAAAATCGGATCGATTCCCTGGGCGCGGCAAGCGAGGGCGTAGCTCAACCGTACCGCCTGGGCTTGTTCGTCCATCTCATCGGTCTGGCCGACGAGAGCCGACCAGAAACGGACACAATCGTCGATCGACTCAAGCCGGGTGCGCAAAGTGTTGCCCCGTGCGCGGTCGAGCAGGAAGGCATGCAGTTTGCGCAGGAAATGGTCGCGCGTCATCGCTTCAAACTGCGGTGCGGAAATTTGGAGAATGCCCCCCTCCCCTATCAGCGGCTTCCGTCCGGGCACCATCTTATCAGAACCGCGACGCACCGCACCCGTCTTTCTCCTTCGCAAACCCTCGCTTTCGGGAAGAGCCCGGGTCGGCTACGCTGATTCCCATCAGGAGGGATTCGGCATGGGGATGCCGGCGGCTCGAATTGGCGACATGCATATCTGCCCGATGGTGACGGGAGTGGTTCCGCACGTCGGCGGACCAATTTTGCCGGCCTGCATGCCAACGGTTCTGACGGGGGGCATCCCACAGGCTCGCGTGACCGACATGCTGACCTGTGTTGGACCGCCCGACGTCATCACCAAAGGCTCGGCGACGGTGTTCGTGGGCAAGCTGCCGGCAGCTCGTATCGGCGACATGACGGCACACGGCGGTGCCATAGTGGTGGGCTTACCGACCGTTCTGATCGGCGACAGTGGCGGTGGCGGTGGTGCCTTTGGCGTGGGCGCGTCGTTCGGTGCACCGCTTCAGCAGGCCATGGCCAATATCGAGGCTGCACGCAAGGGAACCCCTTTCTGCGAACGCTGCCAGGCATGATCCAGGCCTCCGAACCGAATGGTTGGTATGCTCTGGTAGATACGGCGCAAGATCCCGCCCTCTACCCTCTCGTGCTGCAGTCTGGTCAGCAACAGTGCCTCATCTCCGGAGAAGTAACGCCCGTACTGGCAGCCACCTTTCCGTACATCGTCTCGCTCGAGACGGACGGGCCCCTGGCGGCGGCATGGCGGCTTCGCGGTGGCGAAGGCAATTGGGGATTGATACTTCAATCGGCGCTGTCGATCGACGCCCTGCGGCTGCACTTCAAGAAGTTCCTCTCGGTACGATTGCCGGACGGGCGGGTGGTGCAGTTCCGCTTCTACGATCCGCGGGTGTTTCGATCGTACCTGCACACAGCAACGCCGGCCGAACGAGAGCCCTGGTTCCGAGGCGTCGCGCGCTATTGGATTGAAGGCGCGCGCCCTGGCCAGACCCACGATTATCGTTTCGCTGAAGGGCAACTCTTTGACGGCAATGTTGCCGTCGCCTGATCCATCAACAAGCGGATTCGGCCACTGCCTGCACCACGACGACGCTAACATTATCGGGAGCACCACGCTCAAGCGTCAGGCCAATCAATGCCTCGGATGCAGCGCGGGGGTCGTATCGACCGAGAAGATCGCCGATCTCCTGGTCCTCCAAGCATTTGTTGAGACCATCGCTGCACAGAAGATACATGTCGCCGGATTCCACATCCTGCTCAACCACATCGATCGCCAGGCCCGGCACCGCACCGACTGCGCGGGTGACGACGTTGCCCAGTGGATGGACGCGGGCCTCACGATCCGTGATGACCCCCGATTCGACGAGCTCCTCGACCTGACTGTGATCGCGCATCAAGCGACGGAGCACCCCATTGCGCAGACGGTAGAGTCGGCTGTCCCCCGCCCACAGGCATGCCATTCGCCCACCGTCGATCAACAGCACAACGACGGTGGTTCCGATCGCGCTGCCCGCTTGTTGCGAAGCGACGCGAATCTCTTCGTTGGCGTCCGCAAGCGCATCGGCGATCGCCTCGCAATCGTCTCCCAGCCCCCGACCGACTGGCACCGTGGCGAGGGCACGACAGACGGTGTCCGATGCCCAAGCCCCCCGGACATGCCCACCCATGCCGTCCGCGACGGCCCAAAGACGGTCATCGGTCCTCGCTAGGATATGATCTTCATTCTCGGCTCGAACGAGGCCGACATGGGTTTTGCCGGCGGCCACGAAGCCAAGCCGTTGCGCGTCCGTGTCCAAAACCGCGCTCATATCGAGCGAGGGTCGCTGAACGCACAGCGAAAGTCATGAACGGAAAGGGTCGGTACGTTAATCATTCCATCCCTCGAGAAACCCGGACGGCCACGTCTATATGATGCATCCCTCACCGAAAAAGCAAAAGCCGCTTCCCAATCGGGTCCAGCGAGTCCATGCTTATCATTGAATCACAGGGGTATCAGGTGACAGTTGGGGCGTTCCAGTGATCGTTGACGATGAACGACGCGCCCGCCTCCTCGCCGCGATCGATGGCGGCGTAGGCGTTGATGGCCGCGAGGATGAGGGCGCGGCGGGCAATCTCTTCCGAGAGCTTCGCTTCCAGCGCAAGGCGATCTTCCGCGCCGAGCAGAAAACGGCGATGGGCGAAGATCCTGGCCCCGAAGACGGCTGGTCATGGGACATTCTGTTCGAGACCTCGGCGGACTATCTCGACGAATACGGCAAGGATCTCGAGCCCGCCGCCATTTTGGTCGAGGCGGCGGTGCGGACCAGCGGACTTCCGGGCCTGGTCAGCGCCACCGCGCTTCTTGTTGAACTGATAGAGACATATTGGGATGCCGGCCTCTATCCCCATGAGGACGAAGACGACGGGATCGACGCGCGCTTCCAGCCGCTATCCGGTCTGTCGGGCGGAAGCAGCGATAAGGATGGCACGCTGGTCATCCCGCTGCGACGCATGGTGATCGCCGGCAGCGGTGACGACGAGCTGCGTTATCTGGATCGCGCCGTGGCCGACGCGCAGCTCGTCGCGGCGCGCAGCGGTCGCGAGGATCTTGCGAACGAGGCGAAAGCCGCGCTCGACGAAATCGAGGCGAAGGCGCGGCGCGCGGGACGCACACCGCTGGCAGCAGCAGCGGCGCAGATCGCGACGGCGGAGGAGAGCTGGCGGCGCGCGGTTGGCTTCATCTCCGAGCGGACCAAGCCGCGGTTCCCCGCCGCATCCAAAGTCAGCGACGAACTGCGCAATATCCGTGAGTGGGTCGAGAGCCTTATGCGGCTTTTGCCGGAGGATATCGCGATAAACGGGGAGCCCCCGGTGAGCGTGGACGCCAGCACGGCCACACAGCCCGCCGCCGCCACGTCAGCCGCTTTCTCGATCGGCCGGATCGAACGGCGGGAAGACGCGTTGCGCGCGGTGGTCGCCGCGGCGGAGTATTTCCAGCGCAACGAACCGCTTTCGCCCATCGGCACGGCGCTGCGTGAGATCGATCGCCGCGCCAGACTGAGCTTTGAGGAATTGCTGACTGAGCTGATCCCGGACTATGATTCTCGCAACAGCTATTACTGGCGCTCGGGTATCAAGCCTCCGGCTAATGTTGAGTGACAACGACGATCTTGTGCTAGGAGACGGGCCGAAAAGCCCGAAGGCTCGAAAGGGTAGTGGACATGGCAGATTCGGTTCATGACAAGCTTAAGCGGGTGCGTAAGCCCCGCGTGCACATCACGTACGACGTCGAGACGGAAGGGGCGCAGGAAGTCAAGGAGCTGCCCTTCGTGGTGGGCGTGATGGGTGATTTCTCGGGCGATTCGGCGGTCGCGAAGAAATCGCTGAAGGAGCGAAAGTTCGTTGACTTGAAGAAAGACAAGTTCGACCAAGTCATGGCCCGTATTGAACCGGGCGTGAAGATGAAGGTCGAGAACACCATCGAGAAGAACGGCAAAGAGTTCTCCGTCGAACTCAAATTCCGGTCGATGGAAGATTTCGAGCCGGAGAAGGTCGTCGAGCAGATCGAACCGCTGCGCAAGCTGATGGAAACGCGCAACAAATTGCGCGACCTCATGGCTAAGGCCGACGGTTCCGAGCAGCTTGAAAGTTTGCTGGAGCAGATCTTGCAGGACGACGGTTCGCTCAAGAATCTCGGCAGCCAACTCGGCGTCGAGCAGGGTTCCAAGGAGTAAGCCGCAATGGCCGACACGCAAACGCAGGCAGGCGCCGCCTCGACGACCACTGTCGAGGAACAGGGCGGAATCAGCATTCTCGACCAGGCGATCACCGCCACCAAGCAGACCGAGGCCAGCCGGGTCGAGGAACTGATGCGGACGCTCGCCACCGAGGCAATGAGCGGTACGGTACAGTTCAACAAGAACCTGACCGTGACGCTGCGCGAGGCGATCGCCAAGATCGACGCGCAAATTTCCGAGCAGCTCGCGGCTGTGATGCACGCCGAAAAGTTCAAGCAGATGGAGGGCAGCTGGCGCGGCCTCAATTATCTGGTCAAGAACAGCGAGATCGGTGAAGGCTTGAAGGTCCAGATGCTCAATGTGAGCAAGAAGGAACTGGCCAACGACCTCGAAAAGGCAACGGATTTCGACCAGAGCCAATTCTATAAAAAGGTCTACGAGGAACAGTTTGGCACGGCGGGCGGCGAACCTATCGGCGCACTGGTCGGCGACTATTATTTTGACAAGAGTTCTTCTGACGTCGAGCTGCTGACCAACATTTCATCTGTTGCCGCCGCCGGATTCTGCCCCTTCATCTCCGCCGCGGGTTCCAGCGTCTTCGGCATGGACAGCTATTCCGAGCTTTCCAATCCGATGGACATGAAGCAGCTGTTTGAGACTGCCGACTATATCAAATGGAATGGGTTCCGAAATACCGAGGATTCGCGCTTCGTAACACTCACGATGCCGCGCGTTCTCGCCCGCCTTCCCTACGGCAAGGACACCAAAGCAGTCGAAGCGTTCGACTATGAGGAAGGTCCCCACGACTCCGCAGGCAACGCCAAGCCTCTCGATCATGACGATTATTGCTGGATGAACGCAGCTTATGCGCTCGCTGCCCGTCTGACGGACGCGCATGCCCAATACGGCTGGTGCACCGCCATCCGCGGCGCCGAAGGCGGCGGCAAGGTCACCAACCTCCCGACCCACGTCTTCCACTCGGACGACGGCGATCTTGATTCCAAGTGCCCAACAGAGATCGGCATCACCGACCGGCGTGAGAAGGAGCTGTCGGATCTCGGGTTCTTGCCGCTTTGTCACTACAAGAACACGGACTATTCGGTGTTTTTCGGCGCGCAGTCGACGCAGAAATCCAAGAAGTACGACCGCCCCGAGGCGACCGCCAACGCCGCGATTTCCGCCCGTCTGCCCTACCTCATGGCGACGAGCCGCTTCGCTCACTACTTGAAGGTGATGGCACGCGATAAGATCGGCTCCTTCATGGAGGCGAGCGACACGGAGACCTGGCTTAACCGTTGGATCTCGAATTATGTCAACGCCTCCGAAGGCGCCGGACAGGAGGCGCGTGCCCGCTTCCCTCTGCGCGAGGCGCGGGTCGAGGTGAAGGAGGTGCCGGGTGCGCCAGGATCCTACACCGCTGTCGCGCATCTGCGTCCGTGGCTGCAGTTCGAGGAGCTCACGACCTCGATGCGGCTGGTCGCGCGGATTCCGAAGGCGAGCTGATCGCGGCGACCAGGCAATGATGGAGAGAGCCGATACGGCGCTCACCGACGTGGCGGCTCCTGCCGACGCGCCGGGTGACAATGTCGACGCGCTCTCTCCCTCAACATCACCCAGCCCTTCGCGCACGATTGAGGCGCAAGTCGCTCGGATCGCCCGTGCGATCGCGATCATTGACCGACTGATCTCGGAACAACTGGACGCCGTGCTTCATGGGTCCGCCTTCCAGCGCCTGGAAGCCTTGTGGCGCGCGACCGAATGGCTGGCCACGAGTATGGCGGGAGACGCCGGGTTACGCTTACGCATCCTCGACGTGCGCTGGAACGAGCTTTCGCGCGATCTTGAACGGGCAATGGGTTTCGATCAGAGCCTGCTGTTCGACAAAATCTATAGCGAGGAGTTTGGCTCCCCTGGCGGCGAACCTTTCGGGATGCTGGTGGCCGATCACGCTTTCTGGCATCGGCCCGGCAAGGTCGACGATGTTTCCACGATTGCAGGGCTCGCGGAGGTTGCTGCGGCCGCCTTCTGCCCCGTCGTCCTTGGTATTGATCCGCGCATGCTGGGGCTCGACTCCTTCACCGAGATCGATCTTCGTCAGGATCTGTCGGGTTCACTTTCAGGAAGCGAATTCGCACGGCTTGACCGGGTTCGCGACCTGCCAGACAGTCGCTTCATCGCCGCCGTGATGCCGCGGCTGCTGATGCGACAGCCCTATAAAGGCCGAATGATGCCAAAGCTCGGCTTCGTCTATGACGAACGAGTGCGTTCTGCAGACGATCTCTGTTGGGCGGCGGCCGGTTTTGCTCTCGCGCAGGTGGCCGCTCGCGCGCAGCGAACCCATCGCTGGCCGGCAGCCTTGCGCGGGGCGCTCTCCGAGTCGGAAGGTGGCATTGTCGATACGCCCGAGCGCTTCTACCTGCCGTCCGACTGCGCTGGCGTCGTGCCGCGCTTTCCGACCGAGAATGCGATCTCGGAAGAGCAGGAGGTCGCGATCAATGCCGCCGGCTTTATGTGCCTGCGCCAGCTCCATCTGACCGGGGATGCGGCGTTCCTCAATATGCCGACGCTGCACCGGCCGCCTGATTACGACGGCGAGGCCGCGCGTATGAATGCCAAGATGGGCGCAATGCTGAACTATATCCTCTGCGTCAGTCGCTTCGCTCATTATGTAAAGGTGATCGCACGCGACTGGGTGGGCAAATATGCGGAAGCCTATCAGTGCGAACGCCTGCTCCAGGATTGGCTGGGCAATTATGTGACCGGCAACGACGATGCGAGCCCGGAAATGCGCGTGCGCTACCCGCTACGCGAGGCACGCGTGAGGGTCGCGGAATTGGCCGGCCAGCCTGGCGCTTTCAACTGCGAGATTGCTATCCGCCCACATTACCAGCTCGACCAGATCGCCTCCGAATTCCGTCTCACAACCACCATCGGTCGGACGGTGACCGCGTGAGCGGCGCACACCCTCCCCTCTCGCTGTTCGACCGCCTGATCGATGAGGAACCGGACAATCCCCACGATTCTGATCGCAGCGAAGAAGCCGTGCTGGAGCAAATCAAGCTCGGCCTGCGGCGCGACCTTGAGGGGCTGCTCAATGCCAAGCGCCCTTATCGGCGCTGGCTAGGGCGGCACGACGAAGTGGCGAAGTCGGTCGTGGGTTTTGGCCTGCCCGATCTGAGCACCGAGGATTTCGGCACGGCCGCGGTGCGCGAGCGAATTCGCCGCCTGATCGCACAGACCATCCGCAGCTACGAACCCCGATTGCGCAACGTCGAGGTCGAAGCGGACGGCGCGCCGCGATCGACCGGGATCCGCTTCCGCATCAGCGCGGTGCTCGCTATCGAGACGTGGCGCGAGCCAGTGAACTATGACGCGCGGCTGCGACCGAGCGACCGCGACTTCGCCGTGTCGCTGGCGCGCTGACCGGGGGCGAGGAATGATCGACGAACTGATTGGCTACTATCAGCGCGAGCTCAGCTTCTTTCGCGAGTCAGCAGGCGCCTTCGCCGATGCGCATCCCAAGATTGCAAGCCGGCTTCGCCTGACCCGCGAGGCGGTGGAGGATCCGCATATTGGTCGCTTAGTCGAGGCGGTCGCGCTGCTGAACGCACGCCTGCGCCATAAGATCGAGGACGAGTTTCCGGAGATATCGGACGCGCTCCTGCTCACCCTCTTTCCCCATCTGATCCAGCCGATTCCATCCTTCTTCGTGCTGAAGGTCGAGCCGGGAGCAGAACTGGCCAAACCGGTGACGCTACCGCGTGCCACCATGCTCTCGACGGCCCCGATCGACGGAGAGGCGCTACGCTATCGGACCGGTTGGGACCTGACGCTGATGCCATTGCGCATCCGCTCGGCAGCACTCGGTGGGTTGCCGCTCGATGCGCCCCCGTTGGGAGTATCTGGCGCGAAAGGGGTGTTGCGCCTGTCGATTGGCGTCTCCAACCCGGATGCGACGCTGGCCGGGCTGGAGATCGATACGCTACGGCTCTACATCAATGCCGATGCCCGCCGCGCGCAGTTGCTGATCGAGCAATTCGGCGTGAACCTGCTCGGCATCGGTGTCGGTACCGGGCCGGACGATCGCAATGCGGTTCTCCTACCCTCTTCCGCTCTCCGCATCATGGGCATGACCCGCGACGAGGTGCTGCTACCGCAGGATCCAGTTTCATCCGAGGCCTACGCGATCATCCAAGAGCATTTCGCCTATCCTCAGAAGCATCATTTCATTGAATTGTCGGGCCTGTCGGCCCGGACACTCAGCATCGCCGGTGATCAGCTTGACTTGTTTTTCTACCTGGATCGCTGCTCGCCTGAGTTGGAGCGTGCCGTCCGCGCACAGGATTTCGAACTCTTCGCAACGCCGGCCATCAACCTCTTCCCGCTTCGCTCTGAACCGATCCAGCTCAACCAGACGCGGATCGACTATCGGGTCATCCCCGACGCGCGCCGCGAGCATGCCTTAGAGGTTCACAGCATCACGGGTGTCACGCTTCAGGATGCTACCGGCGAACGCAAGAGTCTGGCCTCGCTCCACGCGGTCGATCATAGCAGAGGCATCCACGACCGTTTCTTCTATGCCGTTTCGCGCAAGTCGAGCCTTGGGCCAGGCGGCGGCGACGATCTGTTCCTCGCGGTCGCAGATCTGGACGGAAAGCTGCTTGACGATGACGGTTCCATCCTGACCGCGTCAACGCAGGCTATGAACCGTGAACTGCCGCTTCGCCTGCCTTTCGGCGGTGGCCTGCCCGCGCTCTCTTTGGACGAGGCCCTCCCCGGTGCCGGGCCCATGACCGCGCTGACCAAGCCGACCCCGACACGACGCCCGGCAAGACGTCGTTCTGCGGTATGGAAGCTCGTTGGCCAGCTCTCGCTCAACCATTTGAGTTTCACCGGCGGCCCGCTCGGTGCCCAGGTGCTTCGCGAACTCCTCGCGCTGTACGACCTCAGTGAAACGCCCGAGAGCACGAGCCTTCGAGATCGATTGATCAGCGTTTCATCGGAACCAGGTATCGGTCGAGTGCGAATGCGCGGGCACACCGTGATGTGCGCCGGCACCGATGTGACGATCGAGGTCGACGATCGGCGACTCTCCGGCTCGGGGTCCTTCTTGCTTACGGCAGTCCTGGAGCGGTTTCTTGCGACGGCGTGCTCGCTCAACAGCTTCGTGCGCGTCACCACCAAATTGCGGGGCGAGCAAGGGCCGTGGAAGAGTTGGCAGGCACGCGTCGGGGACCGTCAGCTCCTGTGATGACCGGGGATTTCGCCAAGGCTGTCTCCGGCCTGGTCCGGCGAGCGTCCGCGACCAGTTTCGCTCAGGCGGCACGCCTCAGCGAATTGATCGCGCGGACCCGGGGATCCGGCGCAGCGACGGTGGGCTACGACATATCGCCCCGCGAAGAACCCGCTCATTTTTTTGCCTCGGATCGCATGGCGATGCCGACCGGCGACATCGCGGAGATCGAAGCCGGAACGAACGATCAGCTGCAGATCACTGCGAACATCATGGGTCTGGTGGGCACCACGCCTGCTTTGCCATCCTTCTACAGCGAGGGACAGCTACAGCGCCGGCGGCTGCGCGATCGCTCGATGGCGGCTTTTTACAATCTGTTCGATCATCGGCTGTTATCGTTCTTCTACCGGATCAAGGCGAAATATCACTGGCTCCTCAGCATGGAGCGCAGTGGCCCAGGGACGGCTGACAGGATTACTGATTCCCTGCTGGATTTCGCTGGACTCGCGACCGACGCAACGCGCGATCGCTTGGCTTTCGGCGATCTCCAACTCGCGCCCCTGGCTGGCCAGCTGGGCGGGATACGTCGTAGCGCCACGAGCGTCCAGGCCATCCTACGCCGTATCAGCGGGCTGCCGTTGCGCGTCATAGAGGGCGAGCCGCGCTGGATGGCGCTGGCCGCTGACGAGCAGACCCGTATCGGCGGGCCCGCCGCGATGCGGTTCGGCCGCCTGGGCGGCGAGATGATGCTTGGCGAGAAAGGGGCCCCGGATGCTGCGATGATCGGCGCGAGCGTGCTCGATATCCAGCATCATTACGCCGTCGAGATCGGCCCCTTGCCGTTCGAGCAGCTCCTCGACATCGCAACCGGCGGTGCGATGCTCGACTTGCTCGCTGATGCCTGCCGGATTGCCACCGGCATCGCCTATCGTCCGCTCCTGCGACTGACGGTGGAACGCGATCAGGTGCCAGACATGCGGCTTGGCTCGAATCAAGCCCCTCTCTGCCTGGGCCGGACCTCTTGGTTAGGGAATACAGTCGAGCGTGAAGCAATATTGCAGGACTGTGAAATAGCAGTCCCCATGAGATTCTAGAAGGTTAATGCGATACTTCTGGATTGATGCGGATTAGACGTTGGTCTAGTGCTGGCTTCGCGTTGATGGAGAGGCTTAGACGCGGGCGGCCTGCCCGCGCCGTTTTCCGGTATGTTTTCGTCTTATGGGTGTGAATCACCCGACCACCTGGGTCGGTGGTCTGGCAAGGGGAATCGATGTCTCAGTTGAGCCTCAGGAGCCTCGTCGGCAAACTCGACGATGTGTGTCGCGCGACATTGGAGAGCGCGGCGGGCCTGGCGCTCTCGCGCACCAACTATAATGTCGAGGTCGAACACTGGCTGCTTAAGCTGATCGACCGGCAGACCAGCGATCTCAGTGTCATCCTGAGCCATTTCGAAGCCGACCCGGGCCGCCTTTCGCAAGATATCAATCGCGCGATCGATCGGTTCAAGACCGGCAACGGCCGCGCGCCTGCGCTCGCGCCCGGTATCGTGGCACTGGTTCGCGAAGCTTGGCTCATCGCCTCGCTCGAGCATGATGCGCCGCGTATCCGCTCTGGACATCTCTTGCTTGCGTTGCTGAGCGCCGATGCTCTCGCGCCCGGCTTCCGCGACCTGAGCACGCAGATCGCCAAGCTTCCCGTTGAGACGCTCCGCACGACCATGACGCAGATCGCCGCGTCGTCCGAAGAGGGCAAGGCGGAAGGGGCAAGCGCCTCGGCGACTGGCGGCGAGACAGGGGCGACCGGCCCGTTGGGCGCGACCGCTCCGTCGGCCGCCGGCAGCGTTGCGCTCGACAAATATACGATCGACCTCACCAAGCAGGCGCGCGAAGGCAAGATCGACCCGATCTATGGCCGCGATCCCGAAATCCGGCAGATCGTCGATATCTTGACCCGCCGTCGCCAGAACAATCCGATCCTCACCGGCGAGGCCGGCGTCGGCAAGACCGCGGTTGTCGAGGGGTTCGCGCTGCGGATCGTGCAAGGGGATGTGCCCGATGCGCTCAAGCCAGTACGGTTGCTCTCGCTCGACCTCGGCCTCCTGCAGGCCGGTGCCGGCATCAAAGGCGAATTCGAGAATCGGCTGAAATCCGTGATCGACGAGGTCAAGGCGTCGAAGACGCCGATCATCATGTTCATCGATGAAGCCCATACCCTGATCGGTGCCGGCGGCGCTGAGGGGCAGAACGACGCCGCCAACCTGCTTAAGCCTGCGCTGGCGCGCGGCGAGATGCGGACGATCGCGGCAACGACCTGGGCCGAGTATAAGAAATATTTCGAGAAAGACCCCGCCCTCACCCGCCGCTTCCAGGTGGTGAAAGTCGAGGAGCCGTCCGAAACCTTGGCCGTGGCGATGCTGCGCGGGCTTGTGCCCGTGCTGGAGAAGCATCATGGCGTTCGGATCCTCGGTGAGGCGCTCGAAGCGGCGTCGGGCCTATCGCATCGCTACATCACCGGCCGCCAGCTTCCCGACAAGGCGATCTCGCTGCTCGACACCGCCTGCGCGCGCGTCGGCATCAGCCAAGCGGCAACTCCGCCGGCGGTGGAAGATCTTGATCGCCAGCTTGGACTGCTCGCGTCCGAGGTCGCGATGCTGGAACGCGAAGGCCGCTCGGGCATCGACGTCGAGGCCAAGCTCGTTGAACGCGAGACGAAGAAGACCGAGCTCGAAGCCGAGCGTACCGAGGTCGCCGCGAGATGGGAACAGGAGCTCGCTGCGGTGAAGGCGGTCGGCGCGGCGCGGGTCGCCCTCGACGGATTGGCCAAGGACGCTCCCAATTATGCCGAGCGTCTCCAGACGCTGCGAGATGCGCAGGCTCAGGTTCGTGACGTGCAGCATGTCACGCCGATGGTTTACGATGTCGTCGATCGCGAAATCGTGGCCGAGGTGCTGGCAGGCTGGACGGGTATCCCAGTCGGCAGCATGGTGTCGGACGAGATCAAGTCTCTGCTGACCGTCGCCGACCAGCTCAAGAACCGGATCAAGGGCCAGGATTATGCGCTGGAGATCATTGGCCAGACGGTGAAGACCGCGCGCGCTGGCCTCGCCGATCCGCGCAAGCCGCTCGGCGTGTTCTTGTTCTGCGGTACGTCAGGCGTCGGCAAGACCGAGACGGCGCTGGCCCTCGCCGAACTATTATACGGGGGCGAGCAAAACGTCACCACCATCAACATGAGTGAGTTCAAGGAGGAGCATAAGGTCTCCACCCTGGTGGGCGCGGCGCCCGGCTATGTTGGTTATGGCGAGGGCGGCGTGCTGACCGAGGCCGTACGTCGCAAGCCCTATTCGGTGATCCTGCTCGACGAAATGGAGAAGGCGCATCCCGGCGTGCAGGACATCTTCTACCAGGTGTTCGACAAGGGCATGCTGCGCGACGGCCAGGGCCGCGACATCGACTTCAAGAATACCCTCATCATCATGACCTCGAACCAGGGCACCGAGACGATCGAGCGGCTGTGCCGCGATGCCGAGACGCTGCCTGACCCAGAGGAGCTGGCCGAGGCCCTGCGCCCGGACCTTACGGAGTATTTCAAGCTGGCCTTCCTGGGTCGCACCACAGTGGTGCCCTATTTCCCGCTGCGGCCCGAAATCCTCAAGGAAATCGTGGTCATCAGTCTCGAACGTATCCGTAAGCGTATCGTCGCCAATTATGGCGCAACCTTCGATTGGGATGACGCGTTGCTCGACCGGCTGGTCGCGCGTTGTACGGAGTTCGAAAGCGGTGCTCGCAACATCGAGAACATTCTGAAGCGCGGCCTGCTCGCCGATCTGGCGGAGCGCATCCTGTCTCTACGCGCTGACGGCAAGGAGATCACGCAAGTCCGCGTCACGGCTGGCGCGGACAGCGATTACGAGATCGGCCTAGCCTAATCGGCTTGACCGGATTGTTGCCTGAGGCAATCTCGGGCGTTGAGGAAGGGAGAGTCCATATGGCGATCTATTTGAAGCTCGACAGCATCAAGGGCAGTGTTACCGACAGCGCATTCAAGGATCAGATTGAATGCCAGAGCTTCCAGTTCGGCGCCGGCGTTTCGGTCGCCTCGGCGCGTGGCGGCGATCGTACGGCGAGCGAGCCGAGCGTATCTGAAATCACCGTCACTAAACAGCTCGACAAGGCGTCGGAAGGTCTTTTCAAGTCCCTCCTCAAGGGTGAATCGATCGGCAGCGGCACGATCTCGTTCACCTCGGCGGCGAAGGGCGAATCGGTCGCCTTTGCGACGATCGATCTGTCGGACGTCATCATTTCGGGATTCAGCCAGTCGACCGGTGGCGATATCCCCACCGAAAGCGTGTCGATCAATATCTCGAAGTTCACCTACACGTTCAACGCGCGCGATATGTCGCAGGGTGCAAGCCCGTCGCGTCTCGTCTACGACCTTTCGCAGAACAAGGTCGGTTGACCCCGGCGCCGGGGGAGTCCGCGTGACTCCCCCGGACGGAGCGTTGCATGGCAGACGGTAGCCCAGGTACCCACTTGCTGAACCTGAACGTTCTCGCGGACGAGGACGTTACTGGTTATGGCCTTTTGATGTTTGAGGGTCGCGAGGCGATCTCCGAACCGTTCGAATATCGCCTTGAGATCATCGCCAAAGCCCCTCCGACCGCGCTCAATAGCTGGATCGGCAAGCTGGTCGACTTCTCGGTGCAGGCGACGAATGGCGACGAGCGCAATTTCGCGGGCCGCATCTATGAGGCGCATCTCGCATCCGATCTTCATGGACCATACCGGGTGCGCCTGATGGTGCGGCCCGCTTACTGGGCGACTAGCTACGCGCGCGGTACGCACTTCATGCAGGACCGCCAGTCTCTCGACATCTTCTCCGCGATCACCGGCAACGTACCCGGCTTAGTCACCGATGTCTCGGCGGAGGCTCCGCCACAGCGGCCTTACATCACCCGCTATGATGAAACTGAAATGCACTTCCTGGATCGCATCCTGGCGCAAGATGGCATCTTCTACTTCTTCACATACGATCGCGGAGCCGGCAATTTTCGGCACAAGATGCATATCGCTTCGGCGGCGAGCGCTTATCAGGACACCCCAAATGGCGGGGTCGCCAATTTCACGCCGGGAAGCGATTCCAGCACCTTCCAGGGACTGAACAATCGCTACGGATCGACGGCGGGCAGCCGTCGCTACCACGCCTTCGATGTCAACAAGCTCGACACCCCCTTCACGGCCGCAGCTCCGATCGGGAGCGGCTGGGGGAACGTCTATAGCCACGAACATGAGGAGCTGACCGGCAACGCGCTTGCGACAGGCGAGGTCAGCGGTCGCGGTGACAAACACAGCAATGCCGTCGACAACGGACTTAACGTACTGTCCGGCACCAGCAAGGATCCCTCCTTCTTCGCCGGCGGTCGTGTCGATACGGACTGGGAGGAAGGCTCGGCGCCGTCGCGCATCGTCCTCACTGCTGTTACGCATGCGGCCTATGACGGGTCGGCGCTTGGGCCAGACGGCGAGGCCACCTATCACAACAGTTTCACAGGCATCGATGCCAACCTCATCTTCCACCCGCCCGCACCGAGCGAACGCCGTCGCGCTTACGGCCCGGTACTCGGCACGGTCGCAAAAAAGGGCGCCGTCGAAGGCGAAGTGGTGATCGACAACCAGTCGCGGATTCCGGTCGAGGTCTCACGCGTCTACGAAGGCGATCCGAACAAGCCATTCGGCAGCGTCATCTGGGTACCAGTGCAGCAGGCGTGGTCGAGCTCGACCCACGGTGCGCAATTTTTCCCGCGTATCGGCACGCGCGTGATCATCGACTTCCTATACGGCGATCCGGACCTGCCCTTCGTCGCGGGTACGATGTACACGCCATCCGCCCAGTATCCGTTCGATCCCGCCAGCGCCGCGACGCAGACTGGTTGGCGGTCTCGCACCGACAAGAATGGTGGGATCACCCAGGAGATCCGCTTCGAGGATAAGCCGGGTGCTGAGGAAATCTACATTTATTCGGGTCGAAACTACACTCGTACCATCGACAAAGACGAGAATACGCAAGTCAAGCACGACCAGACGATAAATGTCACCAACGATCGCACTCTCGGCGTTACGGGTGTTCAGTCGACGACGATCAAAAAGACGCGCACCGTCACCGTCACCAAAAAGAGCATGCTCGAGTCGTTTGAAGAGATCGAGTTCAAGGTTGGTCCTAGCACGATCACGATGAACAAGCAGGGCATCGAGATCAAGGCGCCAAAGATCACCATCAAGGCCGATGCCACGCTCGACGTCTCGGCCGGTGGCCAGGCGCATTACGACGCTCCGCAGACCCAAGTAACGGCAGACGCCACGCTAACCCTGAAGGGTGGCATGGTGCTGATCAACTAATGGCCGACGTCACCATTCCGCTTCGCTTCCAGCGACAAGAGCTGCGTGAGAAAGCCAAGCTTTCGGACGGTGGTCTGCGGTCGCTGGCGGCCGCGAAGGGACCAGAGAATCTTGTCGCGACCCTGAAGGCCGATGATCAGCCGCTCGACGCCATCTCCGCACTGGCGTTGATGCTGCCACGTCGGCAAGCGGTTTGGTGGGCGTGCCTTGGTACGCGGTTGATCCCAGACCTCGATCAACGACCAGACGAGGCGGCAGCGGTTGAGGCGGCGGAGAATTGGGTGCAGAGTCAGGCGCCCGAGGATGCCGAGAAGGCGCAGGACGCAGCGGCTCGCTGCGCGCCCGCGTCGGCGGCGGCCTACGCTGCACTGGCTGCCTTTTGGAGCGGGCCGTCAATTGCGCCACGCGGGCAGCAAGCGGTCGCGCCCGCCGCGCACTTGCCGGGTGTCGCTACGCGCGTGGCTCTCCTGCTCACGGCCAACGAGCCTTCCGTGCGTGACCGCATCGGCTTCGAGGACCTGCTTGAGATCGGTCTGGAGCTCATGAAGGGCGATCTCGGCCGCAAAGCCCAAGATATGCTCCGCGCGCGTCTTGTGCCGGCCTGAGCCCGGCCAATGTGGACCCTGCTGCTCTCCCGTAAGAACGATCCCGCCGGCACGTTCCTCGATCGCCGCCAGATCGACAATGGCGAAATCCGGATCGGCCGGTCGGCTGAGCTATGCGACTGGATGGTGCCGGACGTCTCCGGCGAGGTCTCGCGCGAGCATTGCGTGATAAGTGCGATCGGCTTCGACTTGTTTGTGACCGATATTTCCACCAATGGCACGGCGCTCAACCAGCCCGGACATCGGGTCGCGCCACGCGCGCCTGTAGCGATCCGGATCGGCGATCGGCTGCTCCTTGGCGACTATATCATCGAGGTTATGAGCCAAACGTCCGGCATGGCAGCCCCGCTCCAGGCCGGCATGGCACCTCAGGCGGCGGCCCAGCAATCGAGGCCGGCATTCGTCCAGCCCGATAGCTGGTTTGATCGCGAAGCGCAGGTCGATCCGATCTGGGGTTCGTCCGGTAACAGCGCAGAAGTTCACGAATTTCTTGGCAATGCCATGCACGAGTTCCTTGCTCCGGACGGCACAGACCGCTCGGGCAACGGCATGGCGCCGTCGGATCCCTTCGCCGGGCCAATGGCTGAGGCCTTCAGCAAGCCGATCCTCTCCGATCCGTTGCCCGCTGGCGCCGCCTTCGCGATCCCGGAAGATTGGGCGTCATTGCCCGAGACGGCCGCTTTGTCTCCATCGGCTCCGTCCCCACAGCGATCGCCCGCAGCGCTCAGCTCGCCCGATCCCTTTGCTTCGACGCCCGCCCGCCCCACCCCGCCTCTCACCGTCACCCCCGATCCGTGGGGCATCGCTCCGCCTGCCAATCCGTTCGGCGACCTCCCCCCCTTAGGGGGAGGATCGCCAGATCCCTTTGGTTCGCCCGTCAAAGATCCGCTGGAAGATTTTGATATTCCACCGGTTTCGCCTTCGCGAGGTGCAGCAGCTCAAGGCACGACGGCTCCACCGGCACCGGTACCCGCTGCGTCCGACGCGAAGCCGGCTGCACCAATCGCACCGAGCGCGCCAAGCACACAGAATGCACCAGACGCGAACTGGGCCGCGTTCTGTGAAGGCGCCGGGATTGATTCGTCCGAGTTGCGCACGTCGCCCGACGCGATGCGCAAGCTCGGCATCCTTTATCGGCAGGTCGTGCTGGGTCTGTCCGACCTGATTCAGGATCGCGCCGCCTTCAAGGATGAGTTCCGCGTCGAGCGGACCCAGCTCAGCTTCGGCCGCAACAATCCGATCAAATATCTCGGTCCGCTGGATAGCGCCAAGCTGTTGCTCGCCGATCCGATGCCGGGCTTTATGGGGTCGGAGGACGCTGTCCGCGCCGCGCTCGAGGATATCAAGCGCCATCAATATGCAATGCTGGCAGGCGTCCAGCACGCGCTGCGTACCGTTTTTGAGCGGCTTTCGCCGGCTGAGGTCAAGCGGATGATGGACAAAGCCGCGCATGACAAGCGAGGCTTCGGTTTCGGGCGGGGCGTGAACCCCTGGACGGTGTATCAGACGATGTTCGAGGCGCTCCGCCAGGATGCCGCTTCGAACGTCAACAGTGTGATGAGCGCAGCATTCCGCGAAGGCTATGAAGCCTTCTTGCGGAAGGGCGCGTGACAGGGCCTATGGGGGATCGATGACCTGGGAGAACAAGCCGGTCTGGACCGAGGGCATGTTCCTGAGGCCCCAGCATTTCCAACAGTTCGAGCGCTTCTCCACCGCGCAGCTCGAGGCGCGTGTCGCAGCCCTTCGCTCGCACGGCTGGGGCGTCGCCACGTTGCGCTTTGACGACGGCCTACTGCGGACCGGCAAGGTCGCCATTGCGCGGTGTGAGGGTGTGTTTGACGACGGCACACCTTTCCGCGTGCCAGACGAGGCGACCGCACCGGCGGCGCTCGAGGTTTCGCGCGACATGCGCGACCAGACCATCCACCTGTGCCTTCCGCAAGCGCGCCCAGGCGGTTCCGATGTGGCGCTGGATGGCTCCGCCCGCGCTGAGACGCGTTTCCTGGCGCAGGAATTCGAGGCGGCGGACACCGTCTTCGGCGCGCCGACCCGCGTCGCTCTATCGGTCGGTCGCCTCCAACTCTCGTTGCGCCACGAGGGCGAAGGCCTGGACGGCTTCACCACGATCCCCATTGCGCGCGTGATCGAACGCCGCGCAGACGACAGCGTCGTGCTGGACGAAGGTTTTCTGCCGACCGCGCTTAGCGCCTCGGCGAGCGCTGCGATGAGTGGCTTCTTCTCGGAACTTGAAGGCCTTTTCCATCAGCGCGGAGAGGCGATCGCGGGGCGGCTCGGAACGCCCGGCAGCAAGGGCATCGCCGACATTTCCGACTTCTTGATGCTGATGGCGGTAAACCGAGCCGAAGCGATGATCCGCCATATCGCGGCGTTGCCAACCATCCATCCAGCCGATTTTTATGGCATGCTGTGCGGCTGGGCGGCAGAGCTTTCGACAATGACCCGGCAGAATAACCGGCCTGAATTCATGCCGGCCTACAACCATCGCAACCAGCGACTCTGCTTTGATGCGGTGATGCGCGATCTGCGTCGATCGCTGTCGATGGTATTCGAACAAAATGCCGTGCCGATCCCGCTCGAACAGCGCGCCTACGGTATCCAGGTCGGGCAGATCAGCGATCGGTCGCTGTTCACGTCGTCCAGCTTCGTGCTTGCCGCGCGTGCTGGAATCGGCACTGAATCACTGCGCGCCAACCTCCCGCGACGGGCAAAGCTGGCCTCAGTCGAGCATATCCGCGACTTGGTTATGCGCCAACTTCCCGGCATCGACATCACTCCGATGCCGTCCGAGCCGCGGCAGATTCCGTTTCGCGCGAACACGGTCTACTTCGCGATCAACACGCGGCATGAAGAATGGCAGGCAGTTCGGACCGGCGCGGCGGTGGCGCTGCATATCGCGGCAGACATCCCCAATCTGGAGCTCGAGATGTGGGCGATTAGGGGCACGCAATTGTGAGCGATCAGGACAAGACCCCTCCGCCTAGTGAACGGACGATCATTCGCCCGGCGCGGCCCGCCGTGCCGCCGGCATCCGGTGGCGGCCTGCCACAAGGCGCGACACCTCCGCCTTTCCCCCCTCCGCCCCCTTATGGCGCGACGGCATCGGCAGGCTCTCCCTCGCCGCAGACCGCCACCTCAACGGTGCGCCTGGACTTCGCGGATGGCGAGCCGGAACTCTACGGCCCTGAACCGTTGGTCGCCGCGGCTAACCGGCTGATCCATCTCGCCACCCGCCTCAAGACGATGGCGGTCGGCCCCGATCTCGCTCAGTTACGCCAGCTTACCATTCGCGAATTGGACGCCTTCTCCAAGCGAGCGCGCGACATCGGGCTAGAGCCCAAGAGCATTCAACTCGCCCACTATATCCTGTGTGCCTTTCTCGACGATTCGATCATGTCCACGCCGTGGGGAGCCAACAGCCCCTGGTCGCAGCACAGCCTGCTCGCCGCCTACCACAACGATGTGCAAGGCGGCGAACGGCTGTTTCAGTTCGCTGAGCGGATGGAAGCCGATCCCAATCGCGAACCGCGGCTGATGGAGTTGCTGTATCTCTGTCTGTCGCTGGGCTTCGAAGGCCGCGCCGCGCTCGATCCGCGCGGGCCGCAGATGCTCGGTCAGCGCCGCTCCCGCCTTGCCGCCGCGATCGGTAACCAGCGCGGTCGGCAGGCGATCGAATTGTCGCCCCAATGGCGCGGCGTCGAGGCCCGCAGTGGCGTACACGGGCCGCGCGTGCCGCTGTGGGTCGTCGCCATCGGGTTAGCACTGTTTGCGCTCGCGATCTTCGCTGCCTTGCTGTTCCGCCTTAGCACGCAAGGGAGCGCCGCAATCGAGGCGCTGGACAAGGTGGTCGGCTACCAAGCACCACCTCCGCCCGCCCCCGCTCCGCAAACCGCCACGCCAACGGTGGGTCGCATCCAGGCGATCCTCCAACCCGACATCGACGCAGGGCGCCTGACGGTATTGCGTGAGGGCGACGAGGTGGTGATCCGGCTCGTCAATCAGGGGCTGTTTGGGTCCGCACAAGCCACTCCGGCGGGTGGCTGGGACGAGACGTTCAGTCGCCTGGCGCAGGCCGCCAACCTGACCAAGGGACCACTCAAGGTGGAGGGTCATACTGACGACCAGCAAATCCACTCTTTGGCGTTTCCGTCCAATCTCGAATTGTCGGAGGCGCGGGCCAAGGCGGTTGCCGGAGCGTTGACATCGGCCGGCCTGACCGATCCGGGCAGGCTGCAGACCGCCGGCTTCGGGGACGCGCAACCCATTGCGGACAATGGCACCGCCGACGGGCGGCGCGAGAACCGGCGCGTGGAGATACGCGCCGCCAACGACGTCAACTGGCGCTGAGGGGTCCAAAGAGCGATGACCAAGCTCAAACAATGGGCGACCAACCGCTGGTTCTGGCGCTTCCTCGGCGCGATACTCGGCGGATTGCTGATCTGGTTCGTAGGGCCGCTCGTGTCGATCGCAGACCATCGCCCGCTCGGCTGGTGGGTGCCACGGCTGATCGTGGCGCTGCTGCCGCTGATCCTGGTCAGCCTGTTCTGCTGGCTTGCCCAGCGCCGCGCCGCTCGTGCCAATGCCGCGCTGGTCGAGGCGCTCACCCCTGCGCCGGGAGCCGCCGAACGCAGCGAGTTGGAAAGCAAGCTGACCGACGCGCTGGCGATGCTGCGCTCGACGAAACTCGGCAAGCGCGGTGCCTATGTCTATCAATTGCCTTGGTATGCGATCATCGGCCCTTCGGGCGCCGGCAAGACGACCGCGCTGCTGAACTGCGGGCTGAACTTTCCCACCGCCGTCGCTGGTGAATATCGTGCGTTGCGTGGCCAGCCCCAGACCCCGAATTGCGATTGGTGGTTCACCGATGAAGCAGTGCTGATCGATACTGCCGGTCGCTATGTGACGCAGGACGACGGCGCGCGCGATGCCGAAGGCTGGACTGGTTTTCTCGACCTGCTGAACGAGCATCGTCCGCTTCAACCACTCAACGGCGTGCTCGTCGCAGTCCCAGCCCCCGATCTCGCCGATCCCGCCAAAATGGCCTCGCATGCCGAGCATATCCGGGCGCGTCTGCGCGAGATCATGACGCGGTTGAACCAGGATTTGCCCGTCTATGTGCTGATCACAAAGGCGGATTTGCTGCCGGGTTTCCGTGAGTATTTCGCCCGCGACACCGACGCTGAATCGGCGCAGGTGTTTGGCTCCACGGCTGCTCAAGGCGGCCACGACGAAGGCTCTATCCTCTCCGGCTTCGACGCGCTGGTGACGGGCATTGCCGGTCGCACCGTGGAGCGCATGCAAAACGAGCCCGAATTGCCGCGCCGTGCCGAAATTGCGGCCTTCCCGGCGCAGCTCGCTTCGCTGCGTAAACCGATCGCGACACTGCTAGGCGAGCTCAGCCACAAGAGCCGGTTCGAGCGGCCAGCTCGGATCCGAGGTATCTATCTCACCTCAGGGACCCAAACTGGCAACCCGGTCGACCGCATCCTGCTCAATGTCGGCATGCCGGCCCTAGCGTCCAGCCATGGCATCGGCAGTGGCCGCAGCTACTTCCTCTCGCGCCTCTTTTCGGATGTGCTGTTCCCCGAAGAGGGGCTGGCCACAGTCAACCCGGCAGCAAGCACTCGCCAGCAGTGGGTCTATCGCGGCAGCATCGCAGCGAGTGTGTGCTTACTTTGCGTTGCCGTGCTGCTCTGGGGGTTGGGCTATGGCAAGAACGAGCGGCTGATCGCCAGCATCTATGATACCGCGCAGGCGTATCAGGCGACTGGCGCGACGGCGGACGGATCAGGCGCGCCGGAGGTGGAACTGGCAGCACTCGACGTCCTGGCCAAGGCCCGCACGGATCTCGCCGAGGCGCCCGACTTCGGCCTGGGGCTAGGCCAAGGTCCGCGTCTCTCGCGTGAGGTGAGCGCGATCTATGGTCGCGATCTGCAGCGCCGCCTCTCGCCGATGCTCGCGGGTCTCGCAGCCGATCGCATGCAGACCGACACCAATCAGCCGGCGGCGCTCTACGATGATCTGAAAAGCTATCTGATCCTCGGCGGACGGGGTCCGTTCGACGGAGGCAAGGCCCTGATCGCCTGGGTGCAACCGGCATGGATCGCGCGCGGTGGCCAAGCCGACCAAGCCGGAGACATCGCGCGCCACGCCGCTGCGCTCGCCGATTTCCCGTTCCGTGCGACCGCGGTTGACGACGGCGCGATCGAGACGGCGCGCGGTATCATCCGATCGCAACCCGCCGCCGTGCGCGTCTATGGCCGGATCAAGAGCCAGGCGATCGCTGGCGGGAGCCCCGCCTGGACGGCTCGAGATCATGCCGGGCCCAGCCCCGAGACCTTCTTCGCGTCCGACGGCGCCTTTGCACCTGGGGCGGGCGTGCCTTCGCTGTTCACCCGTTCAGGCTATGAGAAGCAATTCCTCCCCGCGCTGGCCAACGGGCCCGGCCTGATGAATGAGGAGCGCTGGGTCGTCGGCGACACCACCCAGCCGGCCAATCTCGACCTCGCCGGAATGGCGGTGCTCAAGACTGACCTCCAACGCCTCTATTTCGACGATTTCCTGACGCTGTGGCGCAACTACATGGCCGCCATGAAGCCGCGTCCGGCGACCTCGCTCACCGACAATATCCAACGGTTGCGCGATGCGAGCGGGCCGCTTTCGCCGGTCCCACCTCTCATGCATGCGATCGCGACCGCTACCGACATGACCCAAGGCGGCGGGACGACGAGCGCCGCGGCTTCACGCATCCAGGTATCGTCCCTGCCGGGCGGCTCACTAGTCAGTGGACAACTGGGTCAGGCGGCAATCGCAGGCGCCGGAGCCTCGATGGCCGGCAACGGCGATGATCCGCGCGCCAACGCGACCCGCGCCTTTGAGCCGCTGCGTCAATATGTTGGCAAAGCAGGCTCGCCCGGTCCGATGGATCAGATGCTCGCCTCGATGGGCCAGCTTGCTGACAAGCTCAACACCGTCTCGGCTCTGGCGGGCAGCGGCGGTCCAGCCGGCGCGCAGGCAAGTCAGGCCGCCCGTGAAGCGATCAACGCGCTTCAGCAGGGAAGCAGCAGCGCGCAGGGGCCCGCGGGCGCCTGGGCGGCGTCGATGGCAAACGACGCCTCGGTGTCGCTCGGCGGCGCCCGGCTGAGTCAGGTCAACAGCACGATCGGCCAGAATTTCGGGCCGGCCTGCCGTCAGGGCCTGTCCCAGGCATTCCCGATGCAGCCGGCGACCACAAAGGACGTCGCGCTCGCCGATTTCGCACGCTTCTTCGCGCCCCAGGGCGCCTTCGCCAATCTCGCGAGCCAGGATCTGGCCGGGTATATCGACACCAGCAAGCCGCAATGGACGGCGCTCCCCAATGCGGCGGAGGTTGGCCTGACCCAGCAGGGTGTCGCCTCATTGCAGGCTGCGCAAACGGTGACCCGCGCCTTCTTCGCCAACGATCCCAACAGCCCTCGCCTCACCTATCAGATCGAGCCGGTGGCGCTTTCGGGCGCCACTTCGGTAACGTTGGTTATCGACGGACAGACGTTGAAATATGATGGCAAGACGCCGTTGCCCGCCACCTTCGACTGGCCGGGATCTGGCGGCGCAATCCTGAGCTTCACAACCGCTACGACCGCGACGACGGACAAGGGCGCGACATCGCCGCCGACGCCGACCCCGCCCGCTCCACTGAAGTGGCAGGGGCCATGGGCGGCTTTCCGGGCGATGAAGGCAGCCAATGTCCGCTCAACTGGCTCGCCCGATACCGGGACCGGCCAGCTCTCGCAGGGCGGATCGCACTTCTCCTTCCGCGTGCGCAGCTTCGGCGGAGCCAACCCGCTTGTCGCGGACCTGTTCTCCAAGGTTTCCTGCCCCGTTTGATCCGCCTGATCTGATGTGACCGTTGCTTAAAGACAGGGAGAGAGTCCATGCCCATGCGATTTCCGCTTAATATCGCCCCGCGTAAGGGATTCCGGAACACCGGTCGCGATTTCGGCGCAAGCCGTGGCAAGGAACGCCAACATGCCGGGGTGGACCTACTCGCCACGATTGGCACCGACGTCTTCGCGATGGCCGACGGCGTGACGGGCGAATATGTGCCTCGTTTCTATACCAAGTCGGACCAGGCCATCGCGATCATCCACGACGACATCACGGTACGCTATTGTGAGATCGCGGTGCTACCTCAGTTCCGCAAGGCCGGCGTCGCCGTGAAGCAGGGCGACAAGATTGGTTCGGTCAGTGTACTGACCGAGCATAATGCCTCGATGCTGCATCTCGAAATGTATCGCGAGAGCAAGCGGGTGCCACTCACCGTGCGTACCAACGCGCCCTATGATCGCGCCGGCTCGCTGATCGACCCCCGCCCGATCCTGGAACAGGCCGCGGCGACGTCGGGTATCGTGATCCCGATCTCGGTGGCGATGCTCGACGAAGGTGACGCGACGTGCACCTGCTGAAACGCGCGGCGATCGCCGCCACACTGCTCGCCGTCGTCCTGCCGCTGGAGGCGCGCGCACCGCGCGCCGTCACACCGCCCGTCGCCCGGCTGCTGTGCGACGCGGCGCTGTTTACCGGATCCCCGACGAACGTGCAGACCTTGCTCCGGACACGTCTCGGCGTGGTGCCAGTTCCGGGCGACGGGCCGGGGAGCTTCACGTTTCCGGCACACGCCTCGATCCGCGAAGGCCAACTCGATTTTCAAGCAGGCGACGAACTCTACGGCCCGTCGGTTCCGAAAGCGCCGAGACTGCGCATGCTACGCCTCGTCATCCGCGCGACGCCCGGCGCCGTTTTGGCGATCCGTCGCGGGCTGGATCGTTGCGCAGGCCACCCTCCCGAGATTGACGGTACGTCGGCAACCTGGAGCCTGCCGCATCGTCGCCTCATCGGGATCGACAGAAGCGACAGCTGGAAGACCGAATTCACGGCTTCGGTCGATCAATCAGACGTCGCCGAATAACTCGCGACCAGAACTATCGCGACAGGGAAAGCATCATGGAACCAGCAAACCAGAGCTTCTTCTCAAATCCCAAGGAATATAGCCGCCTCATGCTGATCGCAGCCGGTCACAGCAATAGCGGCGTGCGGGGCGGGATGACCTCGATCACCGAGGATAAGATCCGTGCCGGCGAGCGCATTTATCGCGTCGGGCATTCGAACCTGCCGATGACCATCAACATGTCTTCGCCTTGGTGGATGCGCGAAGAAACCTTCCTTTACATCATGGGCGTCGCCGAGCGTGCGGGCAGCGATCCGAACGAGCTCTACCGTATGAAATGTGCGGTTTCCTACGATTTCGGCGTGTCGGATATCGTCCTCAAGGCACACGTCAAACAGACATTGCGGGTTTTCACAGGTCGCGGCCGTCCCGTCGAGGATGATAGTGAGGGCCGTCGAGGGCAATGGTGGCATGGCGGCTACGAGATTGCCCAACTCTTCATCCCAGGTCTGCGCGATTTTGAGAAAAAGATGCCGACGAAACTCTGCCATGACGCAATCGAAATCGAAGAGAAATTCAAGGTCTCCGATTACAACCGTGTCCAGCGCGGCCGCTTGAAGAAGATCAACAAAACCCTCTTTCGCGAATTCGACGCAGGCAAGGGACAAGGCCTAATCTGATGCTCTCGCAAGCGCCACTGCCCATCAGGCAACCAGCAGCGGCGCTTGTGCAACCATCGCCAACGCCCGCTCCACCTCGACCTCTCGACCATAAGAGGTCGCCGACCAAGCGACACCGAGAGCGGTCTTGTCGCGGCTACCGTCGAGCATAGCCAGGAAAGCGCGCGGACCCGGCTCGACGATCTCCGCCATCGCGTGATCCAGGCGCGCGACCAGCGCATCGCCTCGCGCAAGTTGCGCGCGAGCGAGGGCGCTCGCCTCTGGCCGCGGCGAATCCGCGACGCCTGGCAGTGGTGCCGCGTGGAGCGTCACCAAGTTCTTGTCCATCAGCTGCACGACCACCTCGAGGCGCTCAGCATCTCCGGCCAGGGTATCGAGCGCGATGCGTCTGGATGCGGCGGCCGATACCAATTCGGCCAATCGTTCGTCGCCAACATCGAACGAGACAGCATTGCGTACGAAAGCGGTGCCGCCCGTGTGTTGCGAGGTCGTCGATAGCCAAAGGCCGGCCGCGCGCAGAGGATCAAATGTGCGGGCAACGAGACGCCCGCTTCGGACGAATAGGCTCTGCCGGAAGAAGCGCAGGCTGTCATAGTCGCGGTTCTGGATGTGAGCGACGACCTCGTCCTCGCGCAACTGCCGCCCCCCTGAAAGAACAGGAAAGCCGTCATCCAGCAAATCGTTGGCCGCGTCGTTCAGATAAGCCAGACCGTGTCGCGCTGCTGCCGCCACGACATCCGCCAAACGTTGGGGCGCAAAATAATCGGAAAGCTCGTCGTGCCCGATCGCGCCGGGCTGCTTGCGGGCCATCAAAGCGGCCTGAGAGCGCAAGCCCCGCATCAAAATGCTGTCGTCATCGCGCGGCTCGGCGAATTCATCCAGTACGCCGAGCGCGGCGTCGGCCCGGTCCGACAGGCCACCGACACCCGCAATCCGCTGACGCACGAGATCACGCAGCAGCAACCGTACATGGCCGCCCGGCATCGCGTTGTAACTCACGAAGGCGATGCCGTCGTTGGCGAGGACACGACCGATCAGCGCCATCGTCGCCGCCCGGACTCCATCGGGCACCCAAGCATAGAGGCCGTGCGCGATCACATAGTCGAAGCGCTCGTCCATCGTCTCGACAGCGTCGAGTACGTCGGCGACCTCGACGCGGACGTTGTCGAGGCCCGCCGACCGCGCCAACGCGTGACCCGAACGCACCACGTCTGCGGCGATGTCGATGCTGAGCGCTTGCAATCGCGGATAGGCGGCGGCCATCGCCATCGCATTCAGCCCGTCGCCGCCTCCAATCTCCAGTACTCGAGCCGTGGCAATCGGCGGCGCCTCCAGACCATGCAAGCGAGCGACCGCTGCCAGCCGCGCCGGGTGCGTTTGCGCGAACACACCCGACGGATAAGCGAGCTGATCATAGGCGTCCGCAAGCCGCGCGTTTTGTTCACGATCTGAATGGACCACGCCGTTCACGCCAATCGCCGTCGCGCGATTGCAATCAATTGCTACGGACGAACTCCACGCGACGATTGCCTCCGTCGCTCGGTTGCAAGCCAGTGCGCGGATGGTCGAAGCCATAGCCTTGAGCGGTGAGACGCGAGCGATCGACGCCCTGCGCGACGAGATAGTTCACGACGGATTGCGCACGCTGCTTCGACAAGGAGAGATTGTAGCCGCGGCTACCGATCGAATCGGTGTGTCCTTCGATATTGAAGTGCATGCCCGCCATGTCCGGGGCGGCGAGAGCGGTGACGAACGCGCTCGCCTCCTGCTTGCCACTATCGGTGAGATTGGACGATCCAAAATCGAAGCTCACGAGCATATCCATGTGGCCGGCCCCGGGTTGCACCGCCGGCGGATTCGCGGAGTGCGGATTGCGACGGTCCGCCAATGCGGAACGTGCAGCATGCGGAGCCGCGGTTCGGCTGGGCGCATTCGCGAGCGATGACGTAGGGCCAGACTTGATAAGGCTGAACGCCTTCTCGTCCCCGACCGAAATCTGGCGGGAAGGATCCGTCGAGTTCGGCCCGCAATGACCGGTCATGGCACAGACGATCTGCTGCGGCGTATGATGCGCGCTCTGGGCGGTTGCGGCGGTAGAGGCGATCAGCGCCAAAGCGCCAACCGCTGAGAGATACTTGCTCATTCACGGACCCTCATCATTTTCCAGGGGATACCCCAGGATTCGGCTTGTTTGGAAGATAAACCAATCGCCACGAACAGACAATTATCTACGGCCTCTGCACAACGACAGGGACAATTGCCCACAAACGCGGATGCTGTAGGGTTGTTTCCCACCCGCTATGGATTTTCGACGATGATCCTCACCATGTCGGTACGGTCCGACGATAGGTCCGGTGCTCCGTGCCTTCCTCTGCAAATCGAGGGCCGCGGCGCGGTCATCGGACGCGCCGCAGACTGCGATTGGGTGTTGGCGGACCCGAGTTGCAGGGTCTCGATGCGTCATTGCGAATTGCACCATCGCGACGGTGCTTACGCGCTGGTCGATATCAGCACCAACGGGACCTTCGTCGACGGCCAGCGGATCAGCGCGCCGCATTTCATTCGGGGCGGTGAGACCCTTACGATTGGAGACTATCGGATCTCGGTCGAGTTGGGGACAGCGGCGGCAGGAAGAGGGATGCAGCTCGACGCCTGGAACACTCCACGCTCGCAACCCGTACCCTCCCACCCCTCCTCGGCGAACCCCGCCCAAGACAACGCAATGCAGAGGCTCGTGGAGGGCCTTGATAGTCTCGTTGCCACCCGCATCCGGCAACGCGAGGAACTTGGCGTCCGGACGCGCGACACCTTGCCTCCGCTCACGCAGGCTGGCGCCTTTCCCACCCCACAAGCAATCGATGCGACGATCGACGCGATCGAACGCCATCACATGACGGTGGTGAGCGCCATGCAAGGCGCATTCGCCGAGACATTGGGGCGCATCTCGCCTGCCTCGCTTGTCGCGCAGGCTCCCACGGGTTCGGGAGATGCCCGCGATGCGGAGCTGTGGCGCGCCTATGTTCAAGCCTATGGTAAAGACGGCGGCTTCGTCGAGCGCTTCGCCGCGGCCTTCCGGGACGCCTACGAGCGGCTAGCAGTCAAGCCCTAGAAAAATGTCAGCGAACTGGAAAGATACGACAATTTGAAGGTTGTCACTGTGCAGCAAAAACGCCGGCGCTCGGATTGAGATGCTATAGACGCCCTACGTGACAAAAGTATCATGATCGATCTAACACCAGGTCATGGTCTATTGCCGGAGGGCGCCATGAACGGCGTGCGCGGCATACGGGAAATCTTGGATCTTGCAGAAGATTACAGATCGACGACGGGCTACCGATCGGTCCCGTGTATACGTATCTGACCCAAGCCGAGGCGCCCCTTTGAGATTTTGCGCTCCACTATTTCAAGAATGTCATCATGGCGCTCCTGGACGATGACCTTCGCGGCGGCACGGTCGCCGCCCGCGATCCTGGTCAACAGGGTCTTACTAATGACGATATCCCGCGTCCCGGTGCTCGTCTCGATGGTAAACTCGTAATCTTCGTCATCTAACATGCTGACTTCTCCGACGTTGCGACCACCCCATCACTCAGGTCCTGCCTGGTTGGGTTCGTGCGATGACGAGCTCGTCCAGCGCATCGCTATTATAGCCGAATGGAGATACGGCGCGATCAGGCAGGGATATCGAGAGCTCGGATCGCACCTCCCGCGGCAGCGACAGCACGTGATCAACGACAGCACCGAGCGTTCCCTCGATCACGATTGCGCGATCACCCCCTCTGCGAGGGTGACGAATAAGGACGGCGTGCTCGCTCCAAGGTGCCATCATGGCGCGACACGGGGACCCGGCGCGCTTAGCGTCCAGCGATGCTTGCCGCACACGCCCCACCGAAAAGGGGCACGATATTTATCCGCTGCCATGGTCATCGGATTGGCAACCACCTCTTCGACCCGCCGATCATTTAGGCTTACCAGCGCCTCGGATGACGCAGCCCAAGTCCGCCAGATAAGCCTGGCTGACCGCTACGTCGACGAACGCCGCCAAAATAGGGCCCCGGCCGGAATATACCAGTGGTGGCCTCCTCGCCTTGAAGCGATGCTCCGCTTGCGGGTCATAAACCGGTGGACCCGGCAACGCAGGACTGGCCGGGCCTCGCGGACAGATGGACGTGAACCCGTAACGGTCGCAGACCGGCGTCTTGTCCCGCGCACAATCGTCGGATAGCAGCATCGACGTCTGGGATCAGACCGTCCTTGGAAAGGCGTGACATCATGTGGTCACATCGAAGGATCGGCTGATGCGGTCTTTCCAGAGACGCTTACAGCCATCGTTGGCGCTCGCTTCGACAAGCCACGGAAGCGCGCGAGATGCCGCCGGTGCCGACAGGCCGCTCTTCGACTGATCAAATGTCTATCTGACGTTTCTGCATCTCTACCACCAACGCATCCGCCCGGGCCGCGCCGAGATCGCATTCTTCGATATACTCCCACTCAATCAGCAGTTCGAGGTCGCTCATCTCGGCGAGTGGTTTGGGATGGTCCATGTGTGCGTAACGCGCGGGAAAGCGAATCTCATCCGCTCGATCGTTCACGCTGATCAATATCGATTATCCCACTGGGTGCCGCCGAAACAGTTCGAAGGCCCATGCCGACCGCGACATCCGAGGTTTGACTCCCGCACGCAGATGACTACCGTATTTCGTATACGTTGTTAGCGGGCATTTCGTTTGGGGTGGCGCACGCAGGGCGGTCGGAAAGACCTGCCTTCCGGAATCTGTGGGGAGCGGACATGATGACGCTGGCTTTTTCAGGATTGATCGCCGGTGCGCTGCTGCTCGTTGCAGACGGACCGGCATTCGCTGGCGATACGCCACCGTCGCCGGCCGCAACGACAGTACCCGGACGCGCCGACGCTCGGTTGCAGGCGCTTTACGATCGCGAATGGGGGTGGCGACAGCAGGAGTTCGGCCGGAGTGACCGCGGCGACGATGTGGGATCGGATCGTCTCCCGCATGTCGATGCCAACACCCAGGCGGCGCACCTCGCTTACTGGACCCAGGCGCTGAACGAACTGGATCAGATTCCCGTCAGCCAATTGTCCCCCGAAGAGAAAATCAATGCCGAGGTCTTCCGCCGTTCGGTGCAGACGCTTGCCGACGACGCGCGTTTCAAGACCTATGAGGCGCCCTTCAACGCCGATACCTTCTTTTGGTCCAGCCTGGCACCACGCCGCAGCCTGCACAGCGTCGAGGCCTATCGTAATTACATCGCCCGGATGCGCGACATTCCGCGCTATTTCGAAGAACAGATCGCCAACATGCAGGCCGGCCTCCAGCGCGGGTTCAGCGTGCCGCGCGTCGTGGTGATCGGCCGCGACAAGACAATCGAGCCCTTCGTCGCGACCGATCGGGGCAATCCCTTTTACGCGCCCTTCCAGGCATTCCCCGCGTCCATCCCGGCGGCCGATCAGGCCGCGCTCAAGACGGAGGCGGATCAGGTCATCCAGCAGTCGGTAGTGCCGGCCTACCGGACGCTGCTCGCCTTCATCCGCGACGTCTACATGAAGCAGGCGCGCACCACGCTCGCCGCCGAGCAGGAGCCGGACGGCAAGGCCTTCTATCAGTCCCAAATCGAGGCCTTCACCACGCTGAACCTCACGGCCGAACAGATCCACGCCATGGGCCTCAAGGAAGTCGCGCGCATCTCGGCCGAGATGGAGCAGACCAAGGCGCAGACCGGCTTCAAGGGCAACATGCCCGCTTTTCTGAAGTTCCTGCGTACCGATCCGCAATTCTATCCCAAGACGCCCCAGGAGCTGCTCGGCTTCTCCTCCTATGTTGCCAAGCGCGTGGACGGGAAGCTCGCGGAGACGATCGGCTTTCTGCCCCGCCGGCGCTTCTCGATCATCCCGGTGCCGGCCGATCTCGCGCCAATCTACACCGGCGGGCGCGGCGGCGTTGAGAGCTGCATGATGAACACCTACGACCTGCCCTCGCGCCCGCTCTACACGCTGACGGCGCTTACGCTGCACGAATGCAATCCTGGCCACGCCTTCCAGGCGGCGGTGGCGCTTGAGGCGATCCGCCGCCCCGCTTTCCGTCGCGCCACCGGCTTCTCGGGCTATGGCGAAGGCTGGGCGCTCTACATGGAATGGCTCGGCACCAAGATGGGCGTCTACGATACGCCGTACGAGAATTTCGGCCGCCTCTCCTACGAGATTTGGCGCGCCTGCCGGCTGGTGATCGATACCGGCATCCATCATGACGGCTGGACCCGCCAGCAGGCCCAGCAATATCTACGCGACCATACCGCGCTCTCCGAGCATGAGATCGAGACGGAGGTCGATCGCTACATCGCTTGGCCGGGGCAGGCGCTAGCTTACAAGCTGGGCGAGATGCTGATCCGGCAGAAGCGGGCGGAGGCGGAGGCGAAGCTCGGCCCCGCCTTCGACCAGCGGGCTTTCCACGATGCGATCCTGGCGCTCGGCCAAGTGCCGCTCAGCACGTTGCGGGAGCGGTTGGACCAGTTCATCGCCGATGGCGGCAAGAACCCGCCGGGCTGGAACCCCGCTTTGCCGGAGTATGAGAAATGAGGGCAGTGGCTGCGCTGCTGCTATTCGCCACCCTGCCCTCCGGTGCCTTCGCCCAGCCGTCACCGGGATCCGCCGACGCCCGGCTCAAAGCACTTTACGATGCCGAATGGACGTGGCGGACGCAGGAACTGGGTGGGGGCGACGAAGACAGCCGCGCCGGCCCGCACATGCCCCATGTCGATGCCGCCAGCCAGCAGCGCCGCTATGTTTATTGGTCGAACGCGCTGAAACAGCTCGGCACGATCCCGATCGACCAGCTTTCTCCAGAGGAGCGGATCAACGCCGACGTGTTCCGCGCGGCGCTGGAGGGCTTCGTCACCGAGCAGCGCTTTCGCGAGTATGAGGATCCCTTCGGTTTCTGGACGTGGATCGCCCCGCGGCAGGGCTTCGGCACGAGCAAGGCCTATCGCGACTATATCGGCCGGCTGGGCGAGATGCCACGCTACGTCGACGAGCAGATCGCCAATATGAAGGCGGGCGAGGCGCGTGGCTTCACTAAATCGCGCATCGCCATTACCGGGCGCGACCAGGCGATCGTGCCGCTTGCGTCTCCCGATGTATCCGCCAATCCTCTCTACACGCCGTTCGCCGACATGCCCTCCAGCATCCCGGCCGCCGATCGCGAAGCGCTCGTCGCGCAGGGAGAGGCGGCCGTGACCGCCGCGGCACAGGCCTTCGGCCGTCTTCACGCCTTCGTGCACGACGACTATATCCCGCGCGCCCGCGCCACCACGGCGGCGGAAGCCCTGCCGGATGGCAAAGCCTATTACGCGGCCAAGCTGCGCCAATACACCACCACGGACATGACGCCCGAGCAGATCCACGCGCTAGGCCTGAAGGAAGTGGCGCGCATCGATGGCGACATGCAGATGACGATGAAGCAGGCCGGATGGACCGGCAGTTTTCAGGGCTTCTTAAAATATCTAAAATCCGACCCGCGCTTCTATGCTAAGACGCCCTACGAGCTGATCGCCAAATCCGCCTATGTGGCGAACAAGATCAACGGGCAGCTCAGGTTCACCTTCGGCCTGCTGCCGCGCTATCGCTTCACCATCGTGCCCACCCCGGCCAACATCGCGCCCTTTGCCACCGGCGGCAATGGCGGGCTCGATAGCTGCTTGATGAACACCTACAACCTGCCAGCGCGCCCGCTCTACACCATCCCGCCGCTCACCGCGCATGAATGCGTGCCGGGCCACAGCTTCCAGGCGGCGCTGGCACTCGAAGCGCCGAACCGGCCGGCGATCCGGAGGACGACCTACTTTTCCGGCTATGGCGAGGGCTGGGCGCTGTACATGGAGTGGCTCGGCACAAAGATGGGCATTTACGAAACGCCCTATGATGAATTCGGCCGCGAGACCTACGAGATGTGGCGCGCCGCGCGCCTCGTTGTCGATACCGGCCTGCACCATATGGGATGGAGCCGCCAGCAGGCTCTGGACTATCTGTCCAGCCACACCGCGCTGTCCGATCATGAGGTGACGATCGAGGTCGATCGCTACATCAACAGCCCTGGGCAGGCCTGCGCCTACAAGCTGGGCGAATTGCTGATCCGCCGCGAACGCGCCAAGGCGGAAAGCACGCTCGGATCGGGCTTCGACCAGCGCTGGTTCCATGACACGATCCTTGGCCTCGGATCGGTGCCACTGCCGACGCTGGAGCGCGTGCTGGACCGGTGGATAGCGGAAGGGGGCAAGAATCCCAGCCCGCCCGTTGCCGCGGCGACGGATGATCGCCGCATAATGCCGGACAGGGGATGGGCAAAAGGACCTGTTCTCGCGCGGCCGGCCGCCCATTCTCTCATCCCCTGGCAAGGTGAACCCGCATGAACCGCCGCGACTTCTTGCAATCCTCTGTCACCGGCGCGGCATTGGTCGGGGCAAATGCCCCGTTGCGCTCGGCTGTAACGAAGGTTCCGCCGCTCCATCCCCTCCCGGCCGGCGCGCTCCTTGGGCATACACGGCTGCTCACAGTCACCATCGACGGGACTTCCTGGGCCATATGGGAGGATCTGCGCGACAAGGATGGCGCGATCGGCTTCGCCTCAACGGAAGGCGCTTTGTCGCTCGCCAAGCGTACCGAGCCGATGTTCGCTACCGCCGATCCGCCCCATCTCGGCCTCCAGATGCGCGACATCGCTCTGGCCGACGCCGACCTGCTCGCCGACAGGCTGCTCATTGGCGGTGGCGATCCCGATCCGGAGCGAGTGCGCGATGCCGCACCGCCACGGGATTCCCGCTTCGATCCCGCCCATCTCGGCGCCCGCCTCGGCTGGACCACGTTCGTCGGCACCCGCCAGGCCGAAGACACGATGCCGATCTTCCCCAACGGCCGCACTCGCACCTATCGGCCCGAGCATCGTTTCCCCGAGCTGTCCGGCGACGACGTCGCGCAACAGCGCTACGAGGGCTTGCTTGGCGGCTGGCTACCTGCGGTCCACAAGGTCATCCCGCGCAAGGAAGGGGGCTATTGGGACCTGATCGTCTTCGCCGATGTGGATGCCGACAATCGCTTCATCGTCGAGACCTGGCATCGCACGCTCCGGATCGAGCAGGGACGGATCGTGGAGGCCGAATATGGCCACAGCCATCCCAGCTACCCGCCGCGCCGCCGCGCGCCTGCCCCGGAGGATTTCTATCGCGCCCTGTTCCGCTTCGCCAGATATTGGCAGGCCGAGCTCGGGGAAGGCGTGTCGGTGCGATTGCCTGATCCGAGCTGGGCGGACATGGCGAACCATGCCTTCGCTAAGGAGCTGATCGTCCGGCCGAACGGCGTCTGGCCCAAATATGGGGCGGTGGACCGGGACTATTACGGCTCCGAATATGATGGTTTCCAGGATACTTTCACCAGCTCGCTCTACGCAAATCTGATCTGGGGCCGCACCACCCAGGCCCGCGCCGTGCTGGATCAGTATTTCACTGCTTTTGTGCAGCCGGACGGGCTGGTCGACATGCGCGGCCCGGAAACCGCTCAGTTCGGACTGACGCTGGCGCTGCTGGCGCGCTACCTCCGCATTACCGGCGACACGGCGACGCTGGCGAAGCATCGCGACAAGATCCGGGCTACCGCCACGCTGCTGGCCGAGCTGCATGACCAGAGCCTTGCCTTGCCGGCCGCCGATCGTGGCCATGGGCTGATCCACGGCTGGAACGAATCCGATTCCTGCCTGCACCCCGATCCGACCTTGTGGTGGAAACCCTATTGGGCGAACTCCGCCTTTACCGTCCGGGGCTTGCGAGAGATCGCGGCGGTCTGGCCGGCGATGGGCGGCTCCGCAGCCGATGCCGCTGATTGGACGCGGCGCGCCGACCAACTCCAGAAACGGCTCGAACGGGCGCTTCGGGCCAATATCCGCCGCGATCTCCGGCCGCCTTATGTCGGCCCCCTGCCGGGTGTGACCGAGACCTTCCGCGAGGCGCTGTCGCACGGCCGGGAAACCGAGCAGGGCTGGCCACACCGCGTCTATGCCGAGCTGCTCCATGCCGGCGTGCTGCCCGACGACCTGCAGGCACTCGTGATCGATTGCCTGCGCGGCCATGGCGGCACGACGGTGGGCATCGTCGCCAATGTCAGCCGGCCCAACGCGGATCATCGGGACATTCTGGGCTTCATCTCCTATGGCTATGCCGAGGCGCTTCTGCGGCTCGACCGAATCGAAGAGTATCTGCTCTTCCTTTATGCGCACCGGTTCCACGCGCACAGCAGAGGAAGCTGGGTTGCCGGCGAAGTGTCCGGCATCACCGGCGGGCTGGCGCTATTTTGCATCCCAGCACAACTCACCATCCCGCTGCTGCTCCGCTGGATGCTCGTTTACGAGGATGCCGACGCCGATCGACTTCATCTCGCACGCGCCGTGCCGGCCGACTGGCTCCTGTCGGGCCAGGCCGTGGGGATCGACGCCGCACCGACGCGGTGGGGACTGGCCGGCTTCTCGCTGATCGCCGATGCAGACGGTCGCGCGCTCCGGGGCGAGGTGCGGATGCCGGCCCGCGCGCCGGCCGAGACGTGGCTCCACCTGCGGCTTCCCAAGGGTAAAAGCATCCGTTCGATCTTCATCGACGGCACTCCCGCGCCCTTCGATCCGTCGAAAGCTATCGTCCTGCTGCGGCCGTCCGGCCGCGCGACGCACGCTATCGTCGCCGCACTGGCTTGAGCCCCCATGATTGATGTCCCCGCCCGGTCGATCGCCGGCACCAATCCAGGAAGGATCATGATGGAAAGACCTGTCACCCGGGTCCGTCTGCTCGCGCTCGCTCTGTCCTGCGTGCCGCTGGCCGCTCATGCCGCGTCGGCCGCCGCTCCCGACGATGCAGCGTTCACCCGATCGATCGGCCTGCGCGAAAGCTGGGAATATCTTACCCGCGACGTGGCGTGGCCCGCCCACTGGTCTGCCGATAGCCGCCATTTCGCCTATCGCAAGACGGTCGAAGGCGGCTTCGCCTTCGAAACCGTGGACGCCCATACGCTGGCCAAGGAACCGGCCTTCGATCAGGCCAAGGTGGCGGCCGGGCTAAGCGCCGCGCTGGGCCATGAGGTTGATCCCGCCCGCCTTCCCTTCTCTGAATTCGACTATGCCGACGACGGCAAGGCGATCCGTTTCGAGATGGACGAGGACAACTGGCGTTGCGCGCTGGACAACGGCCATTGCGCGTCGGTCCCCCGCAAGCACCGACCGCGCGGCTTCGGCGTGGTGCGCGACCTCTCCGTTCCCGCCGAGAACGATCCGCAACGCTCGCCGGACGGCCAGTGGGAAGCCTTTGTCGAGGACAATAATCTCGTCATCCGCAAGCCGGGCGACAAACAGATCGTCCGGCTCAGCACCGATGGCTCGGCCGGCGATTTCTACGATCCGGAGACGCTGCAATGGTCCCCGGATGGACGGCATATCGCCATCTACCGGGTGCGGCCCGGCTTCGCTCGCCACGTGCTGCGCGTGGATGCAGCACCGGCCGGCCAAGAGCAGCCTGCCCTGCGCTCCCAGCTCTATCCCAAGCCGGGCGACGCCATCGACCAGGAGCAGCCCGTGTTGTTCGACGTCGCCGCGCGGCGCGAGACCATGATCGACGAGTCCCTCTTCCCCAATCCCTACGAGCTTTCCGATCCGCGCTGGCGCAAGGACGGCAAGGGCTTTTCCTTCGACTACGTGCGGCGCGGCTTTCGGCAGGCGCGGGTGATCGCGGTCGACGCCGGAACGGGCACGCCCAACGCCGCCGTCACCGAGGATGCGAAAACCTTCGTCTATGCCGATCGCCGTTTCGTGCACGAGGTGAATGGGCTCGGAAACGAGATCGTCTGGGCCTCAGAGCGGGACGGCTGGAACCATCTCTACCTGATTGACGGGCACACCGGCCGAGTGAAGACCCAGATCACCAAGGGTGATTGGGTCGTCCGCAAAGTGGTGAAGGTCGACGACTCGAAGCGCCAGATCTGGTTCGCCGCCAGCGGCATGAATCCGGGCGAGGATCCCTATTTCAAACATTATTACCGCATCGATTTCGATGGCCGCCACCTAACCCCGCTCACCCTGGCGAAGGCGGATCACGATGTCAGCTTCTCGCCGGACATGTCACTCTATGTGGATAATTATTCCCGCGTAGACCTACCCAATGTCAGCGAGCTCCATCGCGCCGGCGACGGCGCGATGATCGCGACCGTCACCAAGGGCGACGACAGCCGTCTGCGCGCCGCCGGCTTCCGCCCGCCGGAAGTGTTCGCCGCCAAGGGGCGCGACGGGACGACAGACATTTGGGGGGTCGTCGTGCGGCCAAGGGATTACGACCCCACCCAGAAATATCCGGTGATCGAGAACATCTATGCCGGCCCACATGACAGCTTCGTGCCCAAGGATTACTGGCCGTTCGGCTATCATGCCGGCGGCGATAAGGTGATCGGTATGCAGGAGCAGGCCGATCTCGGCTTCATCGTCGTGCAGATCGACGGCATGGGCACCGCCAACCGCTCCAAGGCCTTTCAAGACATCGCATGGAAGAACCTCGCCGACTCCGGATTCCCCGATCGCATCCTCTGGCACAAGGCGATGGCCGCGCGCGATCCCTCTTACGACATCAGCCGGGTCGGCATCTATGGCGGCTCGGCCGGCGGGCAGAGCACGCTGAACGCGCTGCTCTTCCACGGCGACTTCTACAAGGTCGGGGTCGCATATGCCGGCTGCTACGACAACCGCATGGACAAGATCAGCTGGAACGAACAATGGCTCGGTTGGCCGGTCGACCAGAGCTATTCTGCGGCCTCCGGCGTCGACAACGCATGGCGGCTCAAGGGCAAGCTGCTGATGATCGTGGGCGAGCAGGACAGCAATGTCGATCCTGCCTCAACGATGCAGGTCGTGAACGCGCTCATAAAGGCGAACAAAGATTTCGACCTGCTCGTTGTTCCCGGCGCCGAACATAGTGTCGGCCGCTCGACCGGGCCGATCGATTATGCCGCGCGCCGGCAGTTCAGCTTCTTCGTCCGCAATCTGGCAGGCGATCCCGTCCCGAACTGGAATGCCACGGAGGCCAAGGCACCATGATCCGCTTCGCATTGGCCGTTACGCTCGTCACCGCGTTTCCCGCCCACGCGACGCCCGTCGACGAGGTGGTGAAGAAATATGAGGCGCTGGCCCGGCAGGCCGGCGGCGAAGATGGCCTCGGCTGGCCGGACGTGAGCAAGGCGGTCGCCGATCGGCAGGCACAGGGCTATGCCGCGCTCAAGGCCCGGCTCGACGCCCTGCCCGCCTCCGCCGCAGGAAGCGAAGAGGCACTGACACGGCGCCTGCTCGACTGGCGGATCGGGACCCAGATCGAGGGCGCGCGTTGGGACGAAGCGCGTATTCCCTTCGACAATGGAGACGGCTTCTTCAACATCGCCAATTATGCTGCCGCGACCACGGTGATCCGCTCCGAGGCGGACGCCAAGGCATGGATCGCCCGCATCCGGGCCTTCCCCGCTTATTACGACCAGCAGGCCGCCAACATGCGGCGCGGCATCGCCACTGGCTTCGTCCAGCCAAAGCCCACCGCCCGGTCGGTCCTCGCCATCCTGAAGATCGCCTCCGACCAGCCGGCCGAGGCGAGCCCGCTGCTATCCCCGTTCAAGGCCCTGCCCGCCACCATCCCGGTGGATCGGCAGGCCGCGCTCCGGACCGAGGCCGTGCAAGCCGTGCGCGAGGCGGTGAAACCCGCGCAAACCCGCATGGTGCAGTTCTTCGAGCAGGATTATGTGCCCCAAGCGCGCGACACTCTAGGCGCCTTCAGCCTGCCGCACGGGCGCGACTACTACGCCTTCACCGTCCGCCGCTCGACCACTACCGATCTCACGCCGGACCAGATTTTCGCACTGGGCGAGCGGGAGATCGCGCGTATCCACGGCGAGATGGAAGCGGCAATGCACGCCACCGGCTTCACCGGCACGCTGCCCCAATTCCTCGTAAAGCTACGCACTGACAAGCAGTTCTACGCGCCGGACCTGCCGACCTACATCGAGAAGGCCAGCGAGATCGGCAAGCGTATCGACGGGCTGCTACCGCTCTGGTTCGGCACGCTTCCCCGCCTGCCCTGGACGATCCGGGTGAAGCCTCCGGAATTGGAGGGCTCGTCCGGCGGCTACAATCTCGGAGACCCTGCCAAGGGCGTGGCCGGCGCGGTGGTGGTCGGCAGCAAGTCCTTCGGCGATCCACTGTTCGGCCTGCCCGCCTGGATTCTCCACGAGGGCGTGCCGGGCCACCATCTGCAGATCGCGCTTGGGCAGGAGCGCACCGACCTCCCCGCCTTCCGCCGCCGCGACGAGCCCACCGCCTTCGTCGAAGGCTGGGCGCTCTATTCGGAGCAGCTCGGCGAGGAAATGGGCATCTACCGCACTCCCTACGAGCGTTTCGGCCGCCTCTCCTTCGATATGTGGCGGGCCTGCAGGCTGGTGATGGACGTCGGCATCCACTGGAAGGGATGGAGCGCCGAGCAGGCCATGCGCTGCCTGGAGGACAACACCGCGTTGCCCGATCGCGTCGTGAAGGGCGAGACGCAACGCTATATCGCCTGGCCCGCGCAGGCGCTCGCCTACAAGGTCGGCGAGTTGGGCTTTCTCGACGAAAGACGGCGCGCCGAGCAGGCGCTGGGATCCCGCTTCGACGTCCGGGCCTTCCACGATGCGGTGCTGGACGATGGACCGATGCCGCTTTCGATCCTGCACGACCAGATTGGCCGATGGATATCGAGCCGCCAAGGACCGTAGGCGCTCGGAAGGGTCCTGCCTTGGCTCAAGTCCCATGCAGATAGCCGATGACCAAGCGGGTCGTATGATCGATCACCGTTTGGCCATCCGCATCGGACACCATGTCGGCGCAATGAAGAAGCTGGGGGTCAGCTACCTATGACCAGTCCCGCCCCAACAAGGGCGCACCGGATAGACGGTCGGGACTTCGGATATGGAGGCGTAAGGCGTCGAGCGGTTGGCGCAACTGGCGCTTTCGATCTGAGAGGAGACGTACCGACCGCAACCCGATCAGACGGGTCCGTATCCGAAGCCAACGACAACCCAGGCCGCTCGCATTTTCACAGTGCGGGATCGGGTCTGCAGACAGCGGCGATGCTGATATCGGAGCCCATCTTTGAAGCCGAGCTTCTATCCGAGATCCATGCCAACCCTACCCCGTGTACCCCACCAAAACGGAGACCGTGGACAGGCTCCTAGCCGTTCGGAATCTCATCGACAGCCTTCATCCAGACCATCTCGGCTTTCCAACCATCCGCACGTGCAGCATTGGCAAAGCGCTGCGGCCAGTCGGCACCGTGTTGACCCGGCTTGGCCACCATCAGGCTATCCGAAAACCCGCCTTTGCCGGACAACAAGACAAGCCCCGACCAACCGGCATGGTTGCTGTCGGTCTGTATGCGATAGCGATTGTCGCCGAGAGCGGTGATCTGCCCACCTTTCGGCAGAGCTTCGAAATATTTCCGACTGGGGATAACGGAACTGATCTCTCCGGTCGGATCTACGCCGTAAAGCGCGAAATCCTGAAGGCCGTTCAAATCGAGCTGCACCACGACCGTTGCACCGACCTGACCTGCAAAGTCACCCGATGTTAGCTTCGTCATCTCGAATTTGCGTTGCGGCACGCTGATATGCGCCGCACCGTTCCCTCGTATGGCACGAAAGGCGTCAATCGACTGACATTCGGCTTGTTCCACCGGAGCCACCTCCGACAAGTCTGTCTCGGTCAATTGCACGCCGGCGGCAGTCGCCGCTCGGCTCAGGGCACTTGCCGCAGACGGCGGATTGCCGACCGCTCCGGCCAGGCCAACCGTCACACCGCCACCGTCACGACGGGCATTGATCATGTCCAGCCAGCTGCACGGCACTCTCGGCAACGCCCGCGCAACCACAGTGCGCGCGGTCGCCACCGGATCGCTTACCGCCGTTCCATTTGCCGTTCCACCAGCCACGGCCGCAGTCTGCGCTGGCAGTGGCTTGGGAGCACCACCGCCAAAGGCGATGTAGCCTAGACCGGCCAGCAATGCGACGCCTGCCGCACCACCACCGATCCACCACAAGCCGCGATCCTTGATGCTCTGGCTATTGAACCGCGCGGAGCCGAGCGAAGTTGGTGTTGGCGCGACCGAAACCGGTACAGGATGTGGCGCGTCGAGACGCTCCAACACGGCATCCATCGAGCGCAAGCGGGCAGCCGGATCGGCCTCCAGCATCGCCGCGAACAGCCCATGAAGCTCGGCTGGAGCACCGGTTATATCTGGCCCCTTACGGCGCTTTTCAATCGCTTCGACGAAGCTTCCGCTGAGATCTGGATTGCGGCCGGTAGCGACCGCCAGCATAACCAAGCCGAGACTGTAGACATCGCTCCACGGCCCTACTTCGCCTCCGAAATCACCGAGTTGCTCGGGCGCCACGTAGCCGAGCTTGCCGGCAAAGCCATCGCCGACGATGGTCTTTGCGCCGGGACTCGTATCCTTGGCGATACCGAAGTCGATGATGCGAGCCTGAGCAAGCAGGCCGTTTTCCAGACGGACATTGTCGGGCGCGATGTCGCGATGAATAGCACCGAGTCCGTGGGCAACGCGCAGACCCTCCGCCAGCCGTCGCGTAAGTGCGATGAGTTCGCCGGTCGTCGGATGCAGTCGATCGAGAACCTCCGACAGATCGGCTCCGTCGATGAAGTCGGTGACGATATAGAAGACGCCGAGCTGAGGTTCCTGCGCCAGCACACGATACTGCACGAGTGCCGGGTGAGAGAGGCGCGTCAGCGTGCGGGCCTCCTTGCGGAACATGTCCTGGATGGACGGATCGGCCGCCAGCGACGGAAGCATGACTTTAATCGCGACCCGCTCGTCGCTGTTGACATTGCGGCCCTCGAACACCTCGCCCATGCCGCCACGGGCGATGAAGCGGCTCACCTCAAAAATGTGGTTGAGCACGTCGCCTACGCGAATTCCGATGCCATCGCGAGGTGCCCCCGCGGGAGCAGGCGTCATCGTCCCGCCGGCCGGTCGGATGATCGTGGCGTCGGCTCCGGGAGATGTTGGAATCGACGACGCAGCGCCCGACGCCGGCCCTAAGCCTGGCACCAGGATCGTCCGATCCATATCCGATTCGCCGCCCCCGTTGGGCAAAGACAATCCTCCACTCCGGCCCCTGGCCAGCACTAACGCCGACGCTGAGGTTGTCGCAAGCGTTGCGTCGTTCGAAGATGCTTCTTTCCCCTTGCGGGAAAGGCCATAATCCGCGCAAGCAAGCCCGCCGATACAACTGGATGACAAAGGCAGCGGAGGGGCATGGCGACTTCGGCACTCTGGGATGGCCTTTCCCTCGATGCCCGCACTTGGCCGACGGTTCCCATCGGCCCACTCAGCGCCTCACTGCAAGACAAGCGGCGCTTGCGGCTCGCCTGCGGCCTATCCGCGCTCCTCATCGTGATCGGTGCGGGCTTTGCGCGATGGGATCGACCGTCCGGCATCATCTCGCCTCGGGAAACGTCGCAAGCTCCCGCGACACCGCGGATCAGCGATCGCACGCTCCCATTATCGAGTGCCGACGGCCTGCTCGGCGCGCTCGTTGCCAACGGAGTCCCGACCGATCAGGCTCAGGCGATCGCGGCCACTGCCCAACCGGCGATCGCACCAACCGGCGAATTGCGCGCCGCACTTCAGATCGCGCAGCAAGGTGACCGCGTGCGCTTCGTTCGTCTGGAAATTTCGAACCCCGACGGATCGGGCGCAATCGTCTCACCGGCGGGCTCCAGTTTCGACCTCCGCCGGGTCGCAGCCGAATTGCACAGCGGTTTGATCTCTCGCAAAGGCGTGATGGATGGCGACAGCTTCTACTCGTCAGCGGTGGCGGCTGGCATTACCGACAGCCTGATCCCGGAGATTGCAAAGGCGCTGTCCTTCGATTTCGACTTCCAGCGCGATATCCATCGTGGCGATCGATTCGAAGCAGCGTTTGAGCAGGATCGTGATACCGCCGGTGATCCCATCGGGCCGCCGCGCTTATTGTTCGCCGCAATCGCAACGGCAGCACGCTCGGCCTCGGTCTATCGCTTCACGCCGGCGGGAGGTTCGCCTGGCTGGTATGACGCCGAAGGGCGCAGCATCATACGCGCGCTGATGCGTACACCGGTCGATGGTGCGCGCGTCTCGTCTACCTTCGGAATGCGCCTTCATCCCGTGCTCGGCTTCATGAAACTGCATAAGGGCATCGACTTTGCCGCCGCGACTGGAACCCCCGTCTATGCGGCAGGCAATGCGAAGGTCGAGCATGCTGCGATGACGGGCACCGCTGGCAACATGATCAAGCTGCGTCACGACAATGGCTGGGAGACGGTGTACATGCACCTCAATCGCATCATGCCCGATGTCATCGAGGGCGGTCGCGTCTCGCAGGGCCAGGAGATCGGAGAAGTCGGCACCACCGGCCGCTCGACCGGTCCACACCTCCACTACGAGGTGCATGTCGGTGGAGAGCCCGTCGATCCTGCCACAATCGCTACCGATGCATCGACCACGCCGCCATTGGCTGGAAAGGCGCTCGCTGCTTTCCAGCAGATTCGCGACCGCATCGACCTGGATCGCACGCGTAACGCGAGCACGCACGTGGCAGGCGATCGGTCAAACTAACGCCCAACGCGACGTCCAAAGAAAGGGAACGCGGCAATTATGAGACCGTCCTGCCAGATGAGACGGCGGGTTTTGATGCCGAACTCCACATGTTTTGAGCGTGAAGACTGGCTCCGCCTTCATCTGTGGCGGGATATAATGAAGAATGCCTTCTAGATAGCGCAACCACCGGTGCGATCAGCGCCGCCAGCACAATCGTCATCGCGATGCTCGCATTAATCCCCTCGGGCGATCCACCCCATAATGGATTGCCCAACAGATCATGATCGAACAGCGCACCGAAGGCCGTGCGGCCAGGATTGGGATCGGTGCCAAACACCATCTGCTCCGCCCAGTTCCATCCGCCGTGCGCTGCAATTGACGCAGCGAGCCCTCCGCTACGCTGCGCCAGAAGCCCGAACAGCACGCCGCCGAGCAAAAGGTTGATGAGCGACAATGGCGCCCGTGCTCCCCCTATGACGTGCAGTGCCGCAAAGCCGATCGCCGTCGCAGCCAACGCCCATCGAGGCTCCCACCTTTTCTCCAAGTCGGACTGGAGCCAACCACGGAAGAACAATTCCTCGCTCGCCGACTGGAACAGCACGACCAACGTCCCGAAAGCGAACGGTACGAAGCCTACCCAACCGGCGGCTGCCGGAATCAGCACTCCGGCAAACCATGCGTAGGACATGGTGATCGTGAATCCGCCGACACCCATGGCCAAACCAAGTCCGGTCCAGCGTCCAAGCGCGACACCACGCAGGGTCGACCAAGCATGTCGGCGCCCCAGGAGCACCAATGGCGGCGCGGCCAGCAGTCCGAATAGAAACAGCGTGAAAAAGCCGTTCCGCCAGATCGAATCTGTGGGATCCTGCCCAAGCACCAGCGGTGCCAACTCGTTGGCGAGAACGACGACCGCGCCCGCCCAGACGAGCGCCGCGAATAGTAAAATCCCGCCGCGCGCGGTATCGTTCATCGCATCGCGGTCTGCGGCGACGGCGCAGATAGCATCGTCTTGCTCGTATCGCCGACAACGAAATAGGCGCCCCAGTAATAAGGGTGCGAAAAGGCCGGCTGCGCGATGATGCTCGACTGCGCCGTCCGTAACGCGTCTCCGATCGAGGCGTCTCGTCCCGCTGCGTAGAACGCTCGCATCAGATCATCGCTGACCTGGCTCGCCGGTACCTGCCAATAGGTCGCCATGACGGCACGCGAATTGGCGGTGATGAAGGCGCGGACGAGACCGTCGAGCGAGCGCGAGGACTCATCCTGGCCACCGAGCCGGCCGCTAACGCCGGAAACGCCCCCGGCCGTCTCGCAAGCCGATAGCACGACCAAATTGGCGTCGAGCCGCAACCGGGCAATATCCGAGAAGGTCAGCAGGCCCGTCGATACAATCGCTCCCTGCGCTGGCGGTGGCGCGATCGTCGTGATCAACGACGGCGGGACCGTCGTGCAGCGCCAGCGTGTTTCCGGCACTCCGTGGGTCGCGAAATGGAGGACTTGGTAACGGGCATAATCGCCATTCCCGCCCGCTGCACGGATTGCCGCATCGTTGAAGGCTGCTCCCGTCACTTCGGGCGCACCTGACAAGCCAAGTGCCTGCGCTGCAATACCGATCTCGTCAGCGCTGACCGGCTTGTTGTTGGCCATGACCTGCGCGACGTCGGAATAGGGCAACGCGCAGCCCGTGCCGAACGCAACCAGCCGGCTTGCATCGCTCGAAGTCGCCGGCTGCGGCGGCGCGTTTTGGCCGAAGCCGATGAACGGATCGGGTGCCCGCGAAGTCGGCAGATGGCGGCTGATAAGGAAAGCGCGCGGAGACAGCGCGTTTGCAAGATCCTTGTTCGCAGCGAGGAAGGCGACCTTGCTATAGTCATTGGGCGCCGCGCCGCGGGTCGCATCGTATTGGCTTACACTATCGGCCGATGTGACGAGCACGCCGGCCGGCAGATTTTCGAGCGGCCCGGATGGATCAACGACAATCGCCTTTGCCGAAAGCAGCATCGGCTCGGCCGGTCCAGCGATGAGCTTGAACAGGGCATAGGATGCCGCAACATCGAAGAACGGCAGACGGCCGCTGTCGTTGCGGATCGATTCGCGAACCTGCTGCGCGACCGCGTCGACGTCGTCAGCGAGCGCATCCAACTGATAAACCTGGACATGCTGCCGATCGATAGCGATCGCGTAGCTATAGTCACGAAGTCGCGTCAGCTTGAGATACACCTCGCCATCGCGAAGCACGGCGCGGATGTCGGCGACCGTGGCGGCCTGATCGTCGACCGTGCGATAGCGCGGATTCTGCCCGATCGAGGCGGACAGCGCGGCGACCTTGGCCTCAGCCTCGGCACGCTCTTTTTCTAGTGTGGACACGTCGGCGTCTGGGGTTCCGCCAGCGGCGATCTGGTAGCGCAGCCGGATGATGCTCCGCTCCGCCTCGGCCCTGTCGCGAATTTCCGCGCCGATCGTACCACCCGCCGAAACCACCGTCTGCAACTGCGCGACCTGACGCGCAATCGCAGGCTGGCCGACCGCTTGGACAGCGCGGAAAAAGCGTTCCGCCAGTTCATCGGATGGCGCGCGCTGATAATCATGCGCGAGGAAAGCGAGGTAGCTTTCCAGCGACGCCGGCACAGCGCCGGTCGATCCGGACGCGATCAGCGCATCGACACCCTCGCCGAACGAGGCAAGCACCTCCTTCGAAGCCACACCGGGACGTCGCGCGAGCAGGCTGGCCCGCTCCAGCGAGGTCTCGGCGATCATTGGCTCGTCATCGCTCGCGGTTTGCGCGCCCGCCAGCGTGTTGACGCCGGATAATGCGCAGATTTGAGATTCCTGGCGCGCGGTTCCCTGCAGGGTGGCGATCGCGCAATCGAAATTGGCCAATGCCTCGTCGACCTTGCCCTGACGTGCGGCTATCCGGCCATATTGGCGCTGGATACGAGCCTTGAGCGCGATCAGCGCTGCCCTGTCGACGCTACGCTGAAGCGGCGCGATAAACTGGGCAGCCCGATCAAGAGCCATCTTGCTGCCGGTGGGCTCGCCAAGCGCAAGGTAGGCGACGCTGCGCGCCCAGTTGCGTTGCACTTCGAGCAGCATCAGGGATAGCTGCGCCCCGTCGACCGAGGTCAGCGCGTGCGATTCACTGCGATCGACCTGGCTGTTATTGAGCCGGCTCAGAACCACAGGATCGCGCAAAGGATCGTTGCGCGAGCTGCGTTCGGCCAGCAAATCGATCGCCTTACGCCAATCGCGCGCGTTGATCGCGTCGAACCCCCGATAGGTCGCGGCCTTCGCCTCCAGGAAGTTGGCCCGGTCGGAGCCGCGGTGGGCTGCGATCAAGGCCTCACCATGGGTGAAATGGTCCGCCGCCGAATCGAATTGACTGATGTTGGAATCGGCAAGCCCAGCCTCCAATTCCAATTCGGCGCGGGTCAGCGGCAGGGTGTCGTCCGAGACCCGCGACAAGGCGTCGTTCAATAGACTTGAAGCTTCTACGTACAGGCCGCGCCGATTGAGTGAGATACCGGCCTGAAGCGATTGACTCGGATCGAACCTGCCCGCTCCGCCCGCGGTGCTCGTCTGCTCGGGAGGTGCCGCAAGATCCGCCATGGTCACGATCGCCTGCGGCGCCGAGTCGCGGCTCATCTTGGGCGGCGCGGCGTGGGCGACGGTCCTCAGCACCACCTCCGCCGGTCCCACAATCGTCGGGAGAACGGCGGCGATATATACGCGATCGCGCCGCTGGAAGCGGATCGAGACACTTTTGTCACTCAGCACCGGATCGTAGCAGGCCCTGATTTCCACCGGGCCCACGCCCTGCATCGTGCGCGACAGCGCCGCTCCGCACACCTTCGGATCCGCGACGTCGGCATGTTCCGGCTGAAGGGACAACACCACGCCCGCCGTGCGGCTCGCGCTGACTCCGCGGCAGGTGATCGCCCAGGCACTGTCGAGCGGATCCTTGAGCCGAGGATCGTGCCAGATGCGGGTCGCCGTGCATGGCTCACCATCGGCGCCGCGTCCGACGGCGAAATTATCCGGTGCGTCCGCGCTCGACGGCGAAAGGCGCGTGACCGCCGCTCCCACGCCCATCATTCCCATGGATAGCGATGTCGCCCCGATCAGGACCGCCGCCCCAATCCTACTGGCCGGCAGACGTCCGCTCATTGCATCGGCTCCTTCGCGTCGCAAGATTTGCCGGCTTCGGCTGGGCACCCACCGTCGTCGGACAATGCAATATCCGAGAAGAGCGACTCGTTACTCGTGCCAACCAGCGGATCGATCGGCAATGCGAGATCGTCGGCGGTCCGGAAGACGTCCGCCTTCGACGTATCGAATAGGTTCAGGTTCGGCTGGACGATCGTAGCGTCCAGGCAACCGCCGCCCGAAGCGCCGATCAGGCAGCCATTGGCGCGGCTGTTGGCCCGAGATACGTCGTCGCCGATCAACAGCACCGAACCGCCCAACAGCGCCGTCGCCGTGTCACCGATGCCGTTGATCGTGCCATAGAATGCGAAAGCGTTATTCCCGCCCGTTGGCTTGATCTGTAGCACCCCGCTCAGCGAACTGCCGGCATTGCCGAGCACAACGCCGCTGTCGGTGCCAGGCTGGCCGGTATTCTGGAAGAGCGCCCAGTTCGAGTAGTGGACCACCATACGGCCGGCCTGAATGAGTGTCGGGTTCGTATAGGTCTGCCCCCGAACGGAGGAATTATAAAGCGAGGAGGTGGACTGGGAGACATAGTTGGTCGCCACCGCGCCCGCCGAGATCGCATTGCCGTTCGTGACGCCGAGATCGTCGAGGAAGCCCGAATTCTCGCCAACGCCAACCGTCTCCGCGCGCAGATCGAGCGTCGCCTGCTTGCCGATATCGATCCTACCCCCGCCATTGGCCGTCGCCACCACGCTCAGGATTTTCGACAGGCCACCGTCCGTCCCGTCACCGCCAAGGATGATGGTCCGGCTGGCCGGAGAATCGGCGGCGGTGAGCGCGCCGTAGACGTCGAGACGGCCGGCCGTACGAATTTCGAACGTGGATCGACCAGCAGACGCGTTCAGCGCGAGATCGCCAATCTGTACCGTCCCCGAGGTGTCGGCAAACGTGAGGCTTCCAGTCGCCGAGATGCGATTGATCTCAGTCCCGCTCAGCGTGAAGCCCTTGCTGCTACCGATCGCAGGCGTGCCGGAACTCGCACCTTTGACGGGATCACCGAGCTGCATGGAGCCGGTGCCCGGCAGATTTGTGAACAGCACGTTCGCGGCCGAGACCGCGCCATTCAAGTTCGCATCGCGAGCCGTCACCGCCAGGTTCCCGCCGACCGCCGTCCGATCAAGCGTCGCCGTGCCGCCGGCGTTGATCGTGAGGGCGTTGCCCACGGTGAGAGCGTCTTTGGCAAGCATATCGCCGCTCGTCTGGATCGATGCCGCCTGCCCGGCTGAAGTTGCACCGTTCAGCGTCAAAGCCGTGGCGGAGATCGAGAGGTCGGTGCCGGCCGTCGTCTTGTTCAACGTCGCCGCGCCGCCCGCGTCAACTGTAAGCCCCGTTCCCGCGCTGAGCGTATCGCCGATCAGCACGGCACCAGTCGTCGCGATCGCCGCCGCCTTGCCGGCCGCGACGGTCGTCGCGTCGAGCGATGCAAGCTGAAGCGAGGTCGCGCCGCTCGCGCTCGCTTCGCCAATCCTGGCCTGCGCCGCCTTAGCTGTGACATTCAGATCGCCAGCTAGCGCCTGGAGTGTCGCCCGGCCATAGTCACCACCTGAAGCACGGCCAGTCAGTCCGCCGGCCGAGGTCAACACGAGACCGCCGCCATGGTTGGTGACCCTGTCGGCACGGACCGCACCGGCCGAGTTGATGGTCGTCGCAGCACTTCCCGCCTGGCCGGAATCGAGCGTCCCAATCGAGATATCGCCCGTGCCGCCCGTCGCGAGCACCGCGCCGCCGCCTGCCGAACCAGTCTCAAGGCTGATGCCCGACGGCCCAGCGCCGGTACCATGATAAGCGGTAAGGCTCAGCGAGCCGGTCTTTGCCGTCGCGCTTCCAATGATAATCGCTCCGGTGCTGTCGTCGGCCCCCTGCAATCCGGCGGTCACCACGATATCGTTGTCGGCCAGGATCGTGTTGAAATTTGCGACAGAGCCGATCGTTGCATTCACCGATGAGCCGGACAAGGTCGTCGCCTTCGCCGTTCCCGTGGTGGTGAGCGCCAGAGCACCACCCGCGCTCAGCGAGTTCGCATCGAGCGACGCGAGCTGGAAGGTCGCATTGGCGGTCGTGGTGGCATCTTGGATAGTCGCCGCGCCGGCGGTGACGATCAGGTCACCTCCCTGCGCTTGCAGGGTCGAGCGGCCGAACGCGTTTCCGGAGAGCCGGCCCGACAGATCGCCCGCGGCCGTCAGCGCGAGAGCGCCATCGTGGTTGATGATGCTGTCGGCGCGTACCGCACCCGCCGCACCAATCGCGATCGAGCCAGGGCCCGCCAAGCCGCCGTCGAGCGTGCCGATGGTCACATCGCCCTGCCCTACCGTCTTCACAGTCGCGCCGGTTCCCGCTTCGCCGCTTTCCAGGCTGATGCCGGCATCGGTCCCGCCAGTGCTGTTGTAGGCGGTGAGCGTGAGTGCTCCCCCCGAGGCGGTGGCACCACCAATCTGGATGGTCCCGTCGGTCCCGTCAGGCGCGCCAGCCGTCACCGTCACGTTCCGGCCGGCCATGACGGAGGTCAGAAAAGTGCTGGTGCCGCTGCTTGTTGCGATATCGCTGTCCGCGGCAGACGCCAGCAAGGTAGCGCCAGTGCTGGTCCGACCCGAGATTCCACCCGCCGCCGCCAGCGTGATGTTGCCGCCTTGGCTTGTCGCGTTGTCTAGCCGTACAGCACCGTTATCGGCAGACAATGCCGCCGAGCCGGCGCCACTCTCGATGTCGATCGCACCGGCGGCTTGTACCGTGTTTGCCGCGAGCGAGACATGCGTCGCCGTGCCATCGTACGAACGGGCGACCAACGTGACGCCGCCGGTGTCGGAGGTGGCCGAGCCGATCGACAGTACGCGTCCGCGCACGTCGACGCCGCCAGCGCCGTGGATGCTCGCGACATCCACCGCGCCACCGGCATCGCCACTCTCGGTCGTCGAGAGCGTTATGGCGCCGCCAGACGATGTCAGTACAGCCTGACCGAATCCGCCGGACAACTGGGCAAGGCCGGTGATGTCGCCACCAGCCACGATCGACAGTGGCCCGGCCGCCTGGACGTTGCCAAGCCGCGCGGACCCGCCGGTCGACAAAGATGCGCTATTGCCGAACACACCCGTGTCGATGGTCAGCGCGTTGTCGCCGCTCAATGCGATCGAGAGCGAATCCAGCACCGTGAGCGAGGCGATCGAAACCGCACCATCATGCGCGAACGTCGTGGCCGTGAGAGGCGCATCCCAGGATACCAACGAGCGCGCATTGACCGTGCCAAGCGCCAATGTATCGCCCGACCCGAGCGCGACACGAAGCGCGGCCGTGCCGTTCGCACCGCCCAACAGCGTCGTATCCGTTCCGAACGAGATGGCGCGGGACGAGTTCAGGATGAGGTCGCCGCCGCCATTGCCGTTGGTGTCGGCATTCAAGGTCAAGGTTCCGACACCGTTGATCGCCCCATCGGTCGAGACGATCGACACCCCATTCGCCGCCGACTGCGTGACGCTCGCGCCGGCTTTGCCGAGCGTCACCGAGCGGCCGGTCACCTGGTAGGCACCTCCCGCGATGACGGTCTGTCCGATCGCCACGTCGCCGACAGAAGTCACCACGACATTGCCAGCCGTGCCGGTCAGCGTCCCCATCGCTGAGAAGGAGCCCACTCCGCTCTGCGACAGCACGACGTCCTTCGCGGCCGTTACCGGTCCGACCGTCAAATTGCCGTTGCTGGCGGTCAACGTGGCCGCCCCCTGATCGGCGTCGACCTCGCTGGCATCAAGCGAAGCCGCGGTCATCGTCACGGCATTGCCAGCGTGAACCTTCCCCAGCAGCGCTTGCCCGGCACCCGCATCCACAACGATGTTGCCATCCGCGGTCAGCACCGAGCGGCCACCACCATGAGCAGCGAGTCCCGAAGAGGTCAGCATGATGGCCCCGCCGGTATTCGCCGTCACGGTGTTCAGCGTTGCGAGACCGTTCGCGACAATTGAGAGATTGCCATGACTGGTCACTGTATCGATGTCGGTGGCGCCACCTGCGATCGACACGCCCGTGCCTTCGACGGACGTACCCGAAACAGCCCCTGCGGTTGCGGCGCTCAGCTTGACGGTGCTCGCTTTGGAAAGGATCGACGTGAAGTCGATCCCATCCGTGGAGGTCAAGTTGATGGCGCCGTTGGCAACGAGCGCGCCGTTCGCATCGATACCAACCGCTTGAAGATCGATACCCTGCCCAGCCCCCGTGATCGTCACGGTCTGCGTGGTGATCGAGCCACCGCCCGTCGAAAGGTTAAGCCCCTGCGCCAGCGTAGTATTGCCGAGCGTGACGTCACCGGACACCGCAAGCGCCGGAGATAGGATGGCATGAGTGGCGTCGACGCTCTGTAGCGAACGCGCGTCGACCGTGCCGAGCGTCAACGACTGGCCGGCGCCGAGCCGCACGCCGACGTCGGCGCTCTCGTTGGTGCCACCCTGAAGCGTGGTGCCGGTACCAAAGTCGATCAAACCACCGGCATCGAGCACCAGCATCGCGGTGCCGCCGTTACGCGCCGACTGCAGTGAAAGCTTCCCCTGACCCGTTATTTGTCCACCCGCCGCGATGGTCACCCCGTTCACGGCAGTCTGTTGCGTCGTACCCGAACCGCCGAGCGTGACATCCTTCTTCGCGGTGACACTGTACGCGCCGCCGGCCTGAACGTTGCCGGAAACCGAGATACTCCCCGCCGCGTCAAGCGCGATGTCGCCAGCGCTCGTGATAGATGTGGCCGAAATCCCGCCGGTGGTTGAATTCGCCGACAAGCCGGATGTCAGGACGAGGTTGCCTAATGTGATCGCACCGCCCGCCGCGAGGCCACCCACATCGGTCGCTGGATTGCCGCCGGCGGTCGTGAGCGACAGCAAGCCGCGCGCATTGACGGCCCCAAGCGTGAGTGGCGCGGAGGCGGCGTCCAGCCCGATGACGAGATCGATCGCGCGGCCGGTGCCGGCGTTGATGGTGGAGCCACCAAGCGCGATCCCTCCCGGGCCGCCGGCTTCGAGCACGATGTGGTCAGTTGCATCGGTGCTGAGCGAGGCAATTGAGAGTTTGTCCGCCCCACTGATCTTGCCGCCCGTTGCGCGCACGCCGATCGAATGGGCGCCAGTCAGCGTTCCGCCCAAAGCGACATCGCGAGCCGAGGTCAGCGCAATAGCGCCGCTGCTCGTCGTCGCGCCCGAGAGTGATAGATCACGGGCGGCGTTCAGCGTAATTGCGCCAGCCGTGGTCGTCCCACTCACCGAGATGTCGCCAAGCGTCGCGGACGAGGTGGTCGCGTCAAGTGCGCCGCTGATCTTGGTGATACCGGAAAGGGTGATTGGGCCAACGGCATTAAGGTCGGCGGAATTCGCCGAAAGGCCACCGAGCGAGATGCTGTTGCCGGTCAACACTGCGGCACCGGATTTCGCGGTCACCGCCCCGCTGACTGCGATCGCTTTCGCCGCGTCGATCGTCACCGTCGATCCCGACGCCGATGCGAGCTTCACACCGCCCTTCGCACTGATTGCCAAAGTGGTCGCGGCGGAGACCTTCCCCGTCACCGCGACATCACCGCTACCGGTCGTCTGCAGCGCGATCGCTCCACCAGTCGTGGTGACGTCGCCCTTGTAGGTCTGCGTCCCACTGCTCGCCGCGGAAAGGCCGGCACCCGACGTAAGGTTGCCATTCACAGTGAGCGTCGTCGGTGCGACAATCGAGCCGATCGTCACAGCGCCTGTGCTGTTGATACCGGCCAACGTCATCGCACCAGCGCTGTCCAGCGCGACGGTACCGCCCGTTTTCGCGGTCGTTGTGATCAGCCCAGTGGATAAGGTCCCGCCCGACTTCAAACCAACCGTGCCGGCCGACGTCACCGCTCCGGTCACCGCGATCCCGCCCGCGCCGGTAGTGGTGAGCGCGAGCGCCCCGCCCTTTGACACGACATCGCCCTTGTAGGTCTGCGTCCCGCTGCTCGTCGCGGAAAGCGCGCCACCCGACGTCAGGGTGCCGTTCACGGTGAGCGTCGTCGGTGCGACCGTCGAGCCGATCGTCACGGCGCCTGTGCTATTGATACCGGCCAACGTCATCGCACCGGCGCTGTCCAGCGCGACGGTACCGCCCGTTTTCGCCGTCGTTGTGATCAACCCGGTGGATAGGGCCCCGCCCGACTTCAAACCAACCGTGCCGGCCGACGTCACCGCCCCGGTCACCGCGATCCCGCCCGTGCCGGTGGTGGTGAGCGCGAGCGCCCCGCCCTTTGACACGACGTCGCCCTTGTAGGTCTGCGTCCCGCTGCTCGTCGCGGAAAGCGGGCCACCCGACGTCAAGGTGCCGTTCACGGTGAGCGTCGTCGGTGCAACCGTCGAGCCGATCGTCACGGCGCCTGTGCTGTTGATACCGGCCAACGTCATCGCACCGGCGCTGTCCAGCGCGACGGTACCGCCCGTTTTCGCCGTCGTTGTGATCAACCCGGTGGACAATGCTCCACCTGAGTTGACAGCGATCGCGCCGCCCGACGTCAGGGTTCCCGTTGAGATCGCCGATGTCGGCCCGGTGGTCTTCAGTAGGATATCGGATGACGTGTCGAGCGCGCCTGTCGTGATACCGGCACCGCGCGACAAGCCATTGGTGAAATCTCCGGCACTGTCCAATGTACCGAGCGCTGAGGCCGTGACCGTGCCGAGCGACAGCGTGTCAGTTGTCGCGCCGGTAGACAGTCCGACATTAGAACGCCGCGTCGCGGTGCCACCGAGCAGGGTCGTGCCCGAAAATGCGATGCCCTTTGCCGAGACGAGTTCAAGATCGCGCGTCTGCGCAGTATCGGTGACACCCCCGCTGTTCGACTGCAGAGTGAGACCCGAAATTCCGCTCAGAGCACCACTGGTCGAGGTGATTGCCACTTTGCCGGTGGCTTTCTGCACAGGATGGTCGCCTGTTGCACCGAGCGTGACCGCAGCCCCCGTCACCGCATAATTGCCAACCGCCGTGACATTGCCGGCCAGCGTGACATTTCCGTCCGACGCGACCGTGACGTTACCGGCGCTCGAGTTGAGGGCGCCGCTATAGTCAACGGCCCCGGCTGCCGTAATGTCGACATGCGCGCCGTTTATGTTCGCCGAACCCTGAATACCGGCACCGGCGTTGATGTCGGCGCCATCAGCGATCGTGACTGCCGCCCCCGAAGCCTTGTCAGCCGTCAGGATCACACCGCCCTTTGTCGCGGTCGCTCCGGTCGCGGTCACTGTCCCTTCGACCAGCATCGAATCGATGATCGAACCACGCGTTGCCAGGGCAAGCGTCACCTGCTGGCCACTGACTTGTGCGTTCAGATGATAGAGGTTCGATCCGACGCTCGAACCCTTGACAAGAGTCAGCGACAGCGGACTGTCCGTGCTCGCCGACATCTGGACGTCTTCAGCAGCGACGATGGCCACATCACTCGACGCGTTGATGTGGCTGATGCCGTCGCCCTTACTGGCGGAGCCTGCCGACTGCGATACGATGCGGGTACCGACCAACACGACGTCACCCAGCGCGGGCAAAGCGGGCGTAATGATCGAACCAGCAGTAGGCTTGCCCGTAGTGGTGATTTTCGTACCGAGCCCAACCGAGATGGCCGCCTTCAGCTGGGCCGCCGTCGGTGTGTCGCCTAAGTGGAAATATTGGTCGGAGCTCCCAAGCTCGGACAGATGGGCGACATCAATCTGGTTGCCAGCTTTGTCGTAGACATCGAGTGAGCTTGCCACGAGGCCGCCGACATTCACTGTGGCGTTGTTGCCAAAGATGATGCCAGAGGTGTTTATGATGTAGACTTGCAGATTGCTCGGCGCGTTCAGGTTGCCGAGTATCTGCGAAACCGCCGGGGCCGAGCCACCCGAACCAACCACGCGGTTCAACACCGCTCCCGGGCCTAAGGCTGAGTATTTGAAGTTGACCGTATCCCCTTCAGGGATATTGAAATCCTTCCAGGTGATGAGCGACTTGTTGGCCAGCACCGAAATGTCGACGACGCCGCCCGACGCTTTACCGACAACGGCACCGAATTGGGACGAGACGCTGCCTTTGTCCGAAAGGTCCAGCTTTGCTGCGGCCGCAGCGGAAGCAAGCGAGCGGATCGAAATCGCCCCGGCTGACCCCCCTGGGATCGCCATTGAGCCTGCCAATGCAGCGCCCGGTATGAGCATGCCGCCCGCAAGCGCGGTGGTCAAAACGAGCCGGCGATGAATTGTACCAAGCCGCACGAAGTGAGGAGCGCGCTGCGTCATCAATGCTGTCCCGCTTGGCTGAGTTGGACGGTGAGCGACATCAAGAACCGATCCGGCGGTGGCGACTTATCGAAGGCCAGCGCGCGGTCGCGGGGATGCGCATAGGTAAGCTCGAGCACAAGATGGCTGGGTAGCGTCACACGTGCACCGCCGCCGTAAGACCGCAAATGGCGATCGGTCTCGGTTGTGCCCTGGTCGAGATTCCAGATCCACACCATGTCATTGAAAGCGAAGAGCTGGATCGGCAGCTTGCGGAACAGGCCGAGATCGAAGCGCAGCTCGTTGGTAAGACCAACCGCCCGATCAGCGCTGTTCGAGCCTGGATCATAGCCACGCCCCATCGACAAGTTGCCGACCGAAAATTCCTCGAAGTTCAGCAGTGGGTGATTGGCCCACTGCCCGCGCACCCCAGTGTAAAAGGAAAATGGCCGCCGCGACATGGTCGCATCGAGGTTAGCGCGCAGCACCAATGCCTCGGGATCGCCCTCAAAGCGCGACGGCGTGTACCCGTCGGACGATTGCACGCCCCGTTTGGTCGCGTCTAGAATTCCGAGCCCTTTGCGCACCTCAAACGCACCTGACAGCGAGAAGAATTCCTCGCCATCAGGATAGAGCGTACGCAGGTTGCCTGACGCGCGTGCATACAAGACGCGCAGCTTGTCGCGGTTGAGGCCGATCGAGTCGCCGTCACCGTAGACACGCGTACGCTGTTCGATGATCTCGGCGCCGGTGCCCAAATAGAGATTGCTGTTCACGCTGCGGATCACGGGCGCGAGCAGGTCGATACCGCCGATCAGCGATCGCGAGCGAATATCGAGCAAGCCCAGATCCGGCCGCGACCATGCATAGGTGAAACGCCCGCCGAGCGTGATGCCGTCATTGCCGATGCCGGTCGTATAACCAGCCTGCGCGATCTTCTGCTCGCGTGTCTGGATGGTCGAGGAGACGCCTGCGTAGACGATATCGTCTGGCGTCAGCACGCCATAGGTTTCGGCACGCGCATAAGCAGTCCAGCGGCCGAGCTGTTGCGACCCATAATCCTGGACGTTGGCCAGAATGGCGAAGCGCCGATCGACGATCGTCAGGTTACCAATCAGGTCGCCCGGCTGGGTGCCGGCCGGCCGCAGCGAGAGCTGCACATCGACACCTGGTATGTCACTCGCAAGCAACAGGATGCGTTCCGCGTCATGCTGATTGAGCGGATCGAGCTTCTTGAGCTTCTCGATCCGCGCCAGCAGCACCTGCGCGTGTGAGCCAGCATCACCGTGGACATGGATCTCGACGATCCGGGCGGTGACGACCTGTAAGACAAGTTCGCCGGCGGTAATCGACTGCGGCGGAATCTGGACGGACGCGATGTAACCAGCGCTGCGCAAAGCGGCATTGGCCCGATCGCGAATCGAGCAGACCTGAGACACGGATTGCTCGCCCGCGGGCGGACGTATGTCTCCAAGCAGCGTGGCTATCTGCGCGGGAAGCGGCTTTCCGGACGGCGTCACGAAACTGATCTTCGAGAGCGCTACGTGGAGATCGGACCCATCAAGCGGACAAGGCGCGACCCGGACCGCTTGGGACGAATCAATCCTGACAGTGCTTGGAGCGGTGCCACGAGGGCCGGGCGTTGGCGGCTGCACCTGCTCGCGACTCGGCAGCGCATTGGGCGGCAGGTTCGGCGGCGGCGTTACTGGCGCGGTTTGCGCCGTCGCGACACCCTGCATCGACAGAACCAAAGCGAGCGCGGCTCCGCCGCGAACACGCCACCCGGCAACCAGCTTGCGCCCCATCAGTCGTTGACCCCCTAGAGCCGATGCACGGCCCGAAGCGCTCCGGGCACAATGAGCCAGACTCCCCGTTCCCTCGGGAAGCCGAAACACGAAGTAGAGCAGCTTCTTATCGCGGTGCGAGAGAGTTGCAAGACGAAAGAAAAAGTGTGGTCGTACCGTCGCCGTATACCAGTTGATTCGGGTCAACGGAAGCGATCGACCGCCGGCGAGAAAGCCTCGGGTGCGGTCGCGTTCGTATTCTCTCGAGCACATCGCGAGTGCGGCGAGTCATCGGAATGCAATAGAGTGCGCGGCCACAAACATTCCCCGCATGACGGGTCGTTCCAATTAACCAATTCGTGGTTCGACGCCAGGAAGACCCGTGTCCCGAGCCAATCTCTGAGTAAAACGCGTGTAAGAAATATCGCGCGCGTAACGATCAGATTGGGCATCGGTTCCGTGGCGACAAATATGCTTCGATCCGGTCGAACGCCTCGGTTGTACCAAGGGCATTGTGTCCACCTGGCAGCACCACGAGTACGGGAGGGATCCGCGCGAGCGCGCAAAGCGCACGGGTTGAGGCGGGAGGCACGACTTGGTCCTCCTCGCTCATCAGAACGATAATTGGGCAACGAACCCGACCTATCACGGCCCCCGCATCGAACCGATGGCGCAGCAGAGGCAATGCCGGCCGCAACCAGGGCATCGACCGCGCTACGATATCGCCGAGGTTGAGATAAGGCGCCTCGAGCACCAGGCCCTGCACGCGCGTGTCCACCGCAAGCTGGACGGCGAGACCGCTCCCAAGCGATTCGCCCCAGACCAATATCGGCCCGCTCTCGCTCTCGCTCGCCAGCATCGCCAAGCCGGCCCGTGCATCCTCCAGCAATCCGCGTTCGGATGGCTGGCCATCATTGCCACCATAACCTCGGTAGCCGAGCAAGAAGACACCCCAGCCCAGGCGCGCGAACTGCTGCACGCGCTCGGCGCGATAGGCAATGTTCCCACCGTTGCCATGCAGATAGAGCGCCGTCGGCGCGCCCGGCGATGCAGGCGACAGCAACCAGCAGCCGAGGTCGGTCCCGCGCTCCGTGCGCAACGCCACTGGCATGCCCGGCGCACTGATCGCCAGATAGGGCTCTCCTCGAGCCTTATCGGGATGGAAGATCAATCGCTCCTGGAAGACAACGAACGCCCCAAGGATGACGATATAGACGGCCACGGGCAGGAGTATGATCGCGATCGCGACAGCAAACATCATCGCCCCTCTTTACTCCGTCACATGCCCCGCATAACCCTCTGCGCGCCGGGGGGAAGTGAGCATCTGGGAGGATGACCGGCATGGCGGACGTGATCGTTTCATTCAATGGCGCGAACCGCATCGGGCTGATCGTTCGGGGCAAGATGTCGCCCACTCACCACCCCGACAAGATGGCGCAACACGCCGACGCTATTCTGGCGAGCGGCGCGCCGACCGGCTTTTATGGCGAAGGGAATGGCGCCAGCGGCAACCGGGTCGGCATGAACATGCAGGGCGTCGTTTATGATTATCAGGGCCTGCGTATCAACCGGCCCTATTATGTCGACGCCGATAGTGCCGTGGCAAACCGCGTCGTATCGACCGTGCTGCTCGTCACCGTCACGCCCAAGCAGGCTGCGGCATTCGCGGCATCCTGGAACCGCATGACATTGCACCCGGGTAGCTTCAACATCGTCGGCGGCAATTGTTCTAGCCACGCATCAGCGGCATTTATCGACGCGGGCGTGCTCAAGGACGGCATCCCGGGTCTAGATACGCCTGACAACCTCTACGGGCAGATCGTGCACGACATGCCTGCGACGTCGCTTCAGAGCCTGACCGGCTTCATCGGCTTCGCTCCCTCCGGGAACGGCTACATCATGACGGTGAAGCCCTATGTCGACACGCCGCAGGTCGCGCGCCCCAACCCTGGCTCAGCCGGTAGCCTCAATCCCAGCCGGGCCGCCTGACCGTGGCTCGGCGCCTGATACCCATCGGAATACTGGCAGCAGCGGGTATCCTCGCGCTTTTTTTCTCGGACCAAGTCATCCAAGGACGACAGATCATGTCCCACTCCTCAGACACGAAACCGTTGCTTTGGCAGGGCGCCGCCGATCGCAAACCGACGCGCTTCATCCCTATCGAAATCAGCAGCGTCAAACCCGATAAGGGCGGCTTGTTCGGCATTCAGGAATCACCCTCGATCGTTGGTGCGTTCCCGAACGCGCAGAATGTCGAGGGTAAGACGCTCGACGGATCGGCGCATGTCGTGAAGGCGCGGGCCCCCGGCGCGGAGCTCCCGCAAGGTCTGGCGCCAGGTCAGCGAGTGGTGCTGGGCCTTGTCGATGACGCGCACGTCATCTGCTTCCTCGTTCCCCCCAGCGATATACCGGCAAGCGATCTTGCGCAGTGGGCCGCCGATCAACGCTGCGGCTGACGGGGGCCACCCAGACCGGTGCGCGATGCGATCGTCGTCGTTTGCATCGGTCGAAATGGCGGCACGGAACCATTGATTGAGATCTGCGGCTCCCCTCGCGGGTCCATTCAACATCGTCACTTTCGGGTGCGTGGTGCCAACCGCGGTGCGACGCTGGACACATGTACCTTCTCTAGCCGCGCCGCCTCGCGGCTTGATACGTGCGCATGATAGCAGGTCGAGCGACTGGGCGGCCTGTTGCGGTTCGCAGCCGGCATCATCGACCGGGCGCGGACGGCGATCGCGCAGACAATCAAAATGGATATCCGGCGGCGATACCGCGTTGGTCGGCAGCGTCGATGGATACCGGCATCGGAGGCGTCATTCAGTGTGCGCGGCATCGATGCTCGTCCGACAAAAGCTATCGGGTCACTGACGCGCGTTTTCGCGCGCGCCACTGAGAATCGAGTGCCTGCGGCGAGGTACACGCGGGATCGGATCGACACGTTCCTCCCCCGACAATGCCTTGTCCCGGATGACCGAATTGCCCGCTAGCCCACCGCAGGAAGACGGGGTTGTCCTGCGGCTGCCGAAGGATGTAACGGCCAAGCGAGTTCGCTCTATCAGTGAGGACCATCGTGACGCCACGCGCAGCCATCCAGCAGATCGGGCGAATGGTGCGCGACGATCTCCGCGCAGGCGGGCTATCAGCTGGCGCGCATAGCGTGGGCGATATGCTGGTGGAGCAGCCCGAGGCGCTGCTGCTGATCGTTGATCTGGTCGCTGTCGAGGGGCGCAAGAAGCGGCCCGATGAGGGAATGTATCAGGCCTATTCATTCATGCTTGGTCAGACGCTTGAGCTACTGCGTCAGCGCGGCGAAGCCGGTCAGGGCCATGCCACCGCTGCGATTGAGAATGTCCGGGCGTCGATAGCCCGGGAGATGCGGGCCGGCAAAATCATGCCAACATCGGCGGTAGCGCTGACCACGGCCTTCTCACGCGCGGGGATCGAGGTCGGCGAGGATGTGCGCGGCGCGCTGGACGACACCATGTTCCGATTCGGTGCGGACAACCCTCAGCTTCCCATCCCTGATGTCGCTGAGATGCTCAAAGACTTGGTGGATGCCTGCGAAGGCGACCCTTTCATGATCCAGACCGAATTCGCCGGAATGACGGCGGCCATGCCCGTCGAACTGCAACTGGTGATGTTGGGCAGTCTCGTTCTGACCGATGAGTCCGCCTTGCGCGAAGCGGCGATCGGCTCGCTCCTCAGCGAAGCGGCCATCGCCGGGCCGGTGGCCCAGTTGATAGAGGCGGCCGCCAAGCGGGGGCTCGTATCCGCCAATTCGGTCTCGCATCTCATGCTGATCCGCAATTGGGTGCCGGAGGAACGCCGCCCAGCGATCGACGCGATCATCAAGGCGGCACGATCGATCGGCGGAGCACCAGCGCGCCGTCCGTCGATCCAGGTTCGAGAACTTTTGATGTCCGAGCGGGACGGTGCTGGCGCGCAAACCATCTTCGCGCCGATCAAGGAGGGCAGAAAGCACGCACTGGCGTCGATCCTGATCAAGCAAGGGCATGGCGTGCGCGATGCATGGGTCGCGCGATCGCTGGGCCGGGACGAGGTGGACGATATGCTCGATCACATTTCGGCTGAGATGGTGGTTCACGAGGTCACAGCCGAAGACATAACCTTTCTGTTGAGCGAAGCATTGGCGGAAGGCCAGGCGGCTGGCTCGCCGCTGCCGTTCGGCCTTGTGCAAGCTGTCACGCTCATGGGTCTCTCCGACGCGACGCCCAACGGCGTTTCCGTGGAGGATCTCGTCGCGTCGATGCTGGCCGATGCCGATGCCAAGACAATCGACTCCAAAGCTTTGGAGAGGGCCGTGCGCGGCTCCGGGCAATGGTTCACGACGAACCCGCAGCTCATGTCATGGTTCGAGAATGGCGATGACGTGGCGGTCGCGATCAAGGGCAAACGCAAGATGGACGACCGGATCGCCGCCATCATCGAAAAGGTGCTCGAACCCAAGCGCCGTTATTGGGCCTCGATCATCGCCTGGAGCGCCTTCGCGCAGCGCGGTAGTGGCGAATCGTCCGGCTGGATCACCATGGCGCTGGTCGCACGCGAAATGGTATCGGCACGTCCACTGACGGATTTGCCAATAGCGCGATTCATTGCCGCGCAGACCGCGGCTGCCGCCTCGAGTTAAACCGAGACCCAGCACTGACCCCTCGGTCGCACCCGGGAAACAGCGACAAAAAAACCCCGTCAAGGCGGGGCTTAGTTTGAGGGGAAAATGCCGCCGATCATGGCGGCGGCCTCGAAGTAACCCGGTTTCTCATTGCTACGCAACGGGATTGGTCGATTACGGGTGTAATAAACGGCGGCTTCTCGCCTATCGGGTTAAGGCATATTGCGTTTCGACGGTCACCAGCGCCGAGGAGCGGAGCTTCACCTCCGCACCTTTCTGCCGTTTTCGGTCAACCAGCCATCAGTCTCACGAATCCCCTCATTCAGATGATCCCAAAAGTGCGTTTGAGCAGCTGATGGTCACGAATGAGTTTTTCGAACTGTAGGATGAGAGGGCGTAGTCTTTCCTGGGCCATGTTGGGGATCAG